>Ga0182021_10000012_pt1 | contig 172562 bp, 149 predicted proteins | sample 612E3MmetaG_FD_120493 | JGI IMG/M metagenome (GOLD analysis project Ga0182021, IMG submission 120493) | Permafrost microbial communities from Stordalen Mire, Sweden - 612E3M metaG (Illumina Assembly) | ecosystem: Environmental > Terrestrial > Soil > Wetlands > Permafrost | place: Sweden... | reverse complement strand
CGCCCGCCTTTTATGTAAGCAATCAAGTCCCGTGCGGGTGGTTATAAGTCAAACTCCTTTGGGAACGATCGATCATTCCAGAAGCCTTTTATGAGTAGACATCTCTGTTTTTGTGAGAGAGCTACATACCCTTTGTCAGGAAGAATGAGTGTGGGGCGCAGTCTGCCCTGAAGCAGATATCTCACTGAGGTGAGAACTGCAGGCGGGCGGTAGCGCACTCCCACGAGTATCAAACGATATGATCGTCGTTCTTATCAATGGTGGTGATGGTTTTAGGCTGCTTTTAGCACGATACATGGTTGTTGATGTTTCAGAACAAAGCGAATCCGATTGAGAAGCTTTCGTGCAATGCGAACGATAGCTTGGTTCTTTGGCATCCGCCGACTGAGTGTGTTAAATGCGAGAGCTAGGCTCTCGTCGTGGCGAATCGCCACCCAAGCACTCTCGGTGAGGATCCACCGTAGATAGCGGTTCTTGCGTTCGGTCATTCCCGTCATTGTGCGCTCATCTCCGGAAGACTTCTCTCCGGGAACTAGGCCGACGAAGCAGGCCAGATGATCCAGAGAATGGAAGCGTTCGAGCGTGACGATCTCGGTCAACAAGATCATAGCCACAAGCGTGCTGATGCCTGAGATGGTGGTCAGATAAAGAACGTTCAAAGCATAGGATTCGGTGCGAGCGAGTGCGCAAATGGTACGCGTGGTATCGAGAATGCTCTTGCGCAGATGGGCCAGCTCTTGGAGCAATGTCTTGAGGGTATGTGTACCGCCTGGTGATTGCAGGGAAAGACTCTCCAACCAAGCGACATAGCGAGCGGACCAGTGACGATCAGCGATATCCTCAGGGAGTATGATACCATAGAAACTCAGCAGCGATTTGATCTGGTTCTTGCAGCGTGTTTGCTTCGAGACGAGCATATGGCGCGATCGCACCAGCGTTCGGTCCTCCTGCGCAACACGTGATGGTACATACAGTGGCACAAGTTCACCGTTGCGTAAGGAGCGTGCAAGTTTACGTGCGTCGACTTTGTTGGTCTTGTGCTTTCGTTCCTTGTCCATCGTCGGTACATCGGCAGGGTTGATGACGATGCAGTCGACCCCATGAGCACGGAGTTGTTCACAAATCCAATATCCAGAGTATCCTGCTTCGTAGACGCAATGGTAGGTAGCGTTTGGAAAATGCCGATGCAGGTAGCTCACCAGCAATGTGACATCTGGTGGCTGTGTAAACGTCTTGAAATCCGTTTGTTCTGTCACGATCGCCACGATCCAACTTCGTTTATGAACATCGAGTCCGACAAATACATGTTGACCAAGCCAATCCAATATTGTATGTTTCAATACCATTGTAAGCCTCGCTGTGCTGTGTATAGATTTGTGGGTGGAACTCAAATCTACACATTTTGCACACGAGGCTTACGTGCTTAACATAAGGTCTGCCTCAGAGAATTTCACGAGGCGGGCAGGCAAAGCCGCAGAGACGCAAAGAAGATCGAGATATTCGAATGTTCTCAGCTATTCGTTGCCCACTCAGTCGTAGACAACCTCAAGTTGAGGCAGTCAAGGCCATGATTTTCTCAGCGATGCGCATATTCGGCTGGACAACCATCGCCTTGCTCGTCGCAGTCGCTACATCGCTCTCTCAGGTCACTCCGAGGGTTATGGTCTCAGGTCGGGTGACAGACGACTCGACACACCTCCCGGTCCAAAACACCAACGTGTTCATCGCAAATACCACTCTTGGCTGCAGCACAGATCAGGACGGACGATTCCAGATTCGCAATGTGCCCGTTGGTCCATGCGAACTCGTGACATCGAGAGTCGGCTATTCGATGCGCTTGATGCGTGTGACGCTCTCCGAGTCGCGGAAAACCGAATTTCAAATCGAGCTGCATGCCGCCAATGTCGAACTCGATGAAGTTGTGGTCTCGGCGCCTGAACCCATGGAGTGGAGAAGAGGAGTGGAGAAGTTCAGGAGGTTGTTTCTTGGGGCGACAAGAAGTGCAAATGAATGTAAAATCTTGAATCCGGAAGTGCTCGATTTCAAGACCGAGGTCAACGGCACGTTCACCGCGTCTGTCAGAAAACCCCTCCACATTGATAACCTCGCGCTTGGTTACCACATCGAGTATTTCCTCAGTTTGTTTCGGGAAGAGGAGTCTCGTCCGACGATCGGAGTTTCATTCTCCGGGCCGGTGCTGATGTTCGAAGGGCAACCGAAGTATACCAACTTGAGGCCATCGTCGCCGGATGACTCAGTGCGATGGAAGGAAAACCGAAACCGTGCGTTCAATGGCTCGCTTCGTCATTTCCTGATATCGCTCTTCAATAAGGAGTTGGAGCAGGAGGGATTTATCATCAGGTTATTGCCCGGTCTGTCACCGAGTACGTCTGACCCACGCACTCGATGGAGGGTTGCGGAGTCAGATATTCTGAGGGATGGCCCGAAGAGTCACGAAAAACTGCTGCACTTCAAAGGATACCTCGAGGTGGAATATATTCGTGAACCCGTTGAGTATGGATACGATCTTCTGCGGAAGAGAGGGACAGACGGGCAGGTGTCCTGGATCAAGCTGAACTACGATGAGGTAACGGTCGATTCCCGTGGACTCATCAAAGATTGGTTTCCGACACGGATCTCCGGCTACTGGGCTTGGAAGCGTATTGCAGATTCGTTACCGCAGGATTACGATGCTGAGGAAAAATAGAGCGAGGACCAGGGAGTCGAAGTCCCACCTCTTCAATCTCAGCACAAATCAATCCTTCTTAGTTTCGGACCCAGTTCTTTTCTCCGCCGCAACCCCGCAAAAAAGAAAAACGATTTAGAGCTCTTGAATGATCACTGCCTCCGAGGTAGCTCCCCGCAACAAGAAGATGATTCGAAATATGGCTCGGGAGTCTCGTCAGTTGGATCCACGAAGCAGTTGCTTCTCACCGTGGCCGTGAGTACAATACTTGCAGAAACACCCATCTGCCACTGTCGATGTTGAAAACGTACCTCCATATATTTCTGGTTTTGTCATTGATCCTGATTTCGCTTCATCTTGATGGATGTGCGAAATCGGGAGACAATCCCATCGATTCCACTCATCGAACCTGGAACGTGTCTGGCCGCACATATTTCGTTGGTGCAACGACGCAAGTCGGAGGAGTGGTATTGAAATGCGCCGGGTTGACCGTCACATCGGGAGATGACGGCGCGTTCGAGTTTCGCGGTATTCCTGAAGGGAATCAAACAATCACGGCTGAAAAGACGGACTGTGACCCCTACACGCAGTCTTTGAATGTGAATTCCGACGTGAAGTGTTATGTCTATCTCAATCCGCACACTATGAGATTGTGGGGGCACGTCACAAATGCTCTTGACGGTCCAGTTCAGGGTGCGAAGGTGACATTGGAGAATCTTGTATTATACACCGACGCATTAGGGCAATATGAGTTTGCAAATCTTCTGCATGGGACCTACGCGCTGTCTGTGACGCATCCATTCTATCTTCCGTATCAGACGACTGTTGACGTCGCAACGGATAACCACGACGAGGTCGTATTGAAAAGAGAGTTGTCTCTCGATGGAAAAATCACCCAAAATACCTACGTGGATCAGACCAGCCCATACAGCATCTACTGGAATTCTTCCGTCTTACTCCTAGGGCAGCGCGCTTACGACTCGACCGCCCACAACTACGTCTCTGCAATTCGAAGTATCTACATCTCCTTCAGCTTCCCTGACCTCCTTGCAGACGCGCGTGTCTCAATCGTCGATGCCGCTCTCCAGCTCTTTCGATACGATCAAGGCCCATCAATCACTATCAATACATCTGCCATTGCCTCGAATTGGTACGCGACTTACGTATTTTTTAATTTGCAGCCCACCCGGGGTGCGGGCCTGTACACTGCATCCATTTCAGGTATCGGATACCGGACAGTACTGGATACTGACGCTCTGAATCAACTCCTGGCAACCTGGCGGGCGAAGCAGCCATTCTACGGAATTCTCATCACGGGAGGAGACTATCCACCTGCTAGCTTCGGCTCGCTAAGTTCCACAATTCCACCAAGGTTCACGCTCACTGTGCGCTACTAGGCGTTTTGGAGGGTCACGAATTGACAACCCTTGAGGAGGCTGCATCATTTTCCGCAGTGTAAATGCATGAGAAAAAGCATCGTAATAACCTCGCTTGCGGCAGTATTGATAATTCCTGTAACGGGAAATCTATACTCCCGGCAACAGTGGTTCTGGCAGAATCCTGTTCCTCAGGGGAACACGTTGCGATCGATGAAGCAAATTGACGCGAACAATGCTTATGCCGTCGGCGATTTTGGAACTGTCATGAAAACGACGAACGGAGGTGTGAACTGGATCGTCCTTTCGAGCGGAACGACAACGAATCTTCGCGGGGTTTGGTTCACTGATGTGAATAATGGGTCGGTCGCAGGAGATTCCGGACGAGTTCTCCGTACCGCCAACGGTGGTGTCACCTGGACGACCAAAACGATCAGTTCAACGACCACTCTCAACGCAGTCTGTTTCACTGATGCCTTCACAGGCACCGTCGTTGGATATCCAGCAGCGATCTACAGGACCACTGATGGCGGCAACACTTGGGCGTACCAAATAAGTGGTGGGGGCAATGCCTTCCAAGCGGTGTCTTTCACTGATGCAAACACGGGAACGGTGGTTGGTTCTTCGGGCACAATCTTTCGTACGACGAATGGCGGCGTGAAATGGTCCCGCCAGGTCAGTCCAACGACGAATCAGCTCTACGGAGTCTGTTTCACAGATGTGAACTCAGGAACCGCGGTGGGTGAGGCTGGGACAATTCTCCACACCACAAACGGTGGCACCCTCTGGACGACACAGCCCATGGTCCGGCCGGAGAATCTGTACAGCATTAGCTTCAAAGATGCCAATGTTGGTGTCGCCGTCGGCAATAGCGGATTGGTTATTCGGACAACTGACGGTGGGCTGAATTGGACCCTTCAACAGAATCTTGAAGCGAACTGGCTCTCTTCCGTTTCGTTTACCACGAATGGAGTCGGTGCTGCAATAGGCAATAGCGGCACGATTTTCCGTACCACAGATGCCGGATTGTCGTGGTTCCCCCAGACAAACGGGACAAAGATGGATCTCAAGAGTGTGGGTTTTGGCGATGCAACAAAGGGAGTTGCGGTGGGAGCGTACGTCACACTCCTCCACACGAGTAATGGGGGCAAGACATGGATTGTCAATGAAAGCGGGAAGATACAGACGCTGCACGGAGTCTCGTTTTCAGATGCAAATACAGCTGTGGTCGTAGGCGACGAAGGGACCATTCTGCGAACGACAGATGGTGGGAGCACGTGGATTGATCAGTCGATTCCAACGGCTGTCAGTCCGGGTGGAGTGTCATCATATACGTTCTACGCCGTGGCGATGTCCAAAAGTGGTCAGGGATTCATTGTTGGGCGATGGGATACACTTGTCACGGCAACCACGCCTGCTTACAGCTTCTCGAAGCTCGCCACACTTGCGACTATCAATGGAGGTGCTTCCTGGAAGCGAACACTTTTCGAGCCCCCTAACCTGAATTATTCGCTGCTGGCAGTTTCCATTGGTGCCCCGAATACGGCGATCGCAGTGGGAGACTCCGGAATCATCGTCCGTACCACAGATGGCGGCCTGAACTGGAAATTCCAGACGAGATTTCCGCGACTGACAAAGAGTAGGGCACACACATCCAACACGCGGGTTGCTTTTCTTTCGGGGGTATCATTTGTCGACGCCGTGAGGGGCATTGCAGTCGGTGACAACGGAATAATCACGCAGACACTCGATGGGGGAGAGACCTGGACGGATCAGCCCAGTGGCACTATCCTACGCCTCAATGCAATACAGATGCTCGATGCCCAAAACAGTTTTATTGTAGGTGATAGCGCTCTCCTTCTTCGGACCAGCGACGGTGGTATTACTTGGATGCCTCAGAAAGTAAATACGGCGGGCAATCTCTCTTCACTTTCGTTCATCGACGGATCGCGGGGTGTTGTTGTCGGCGACGGAGGAACGATCATGGGAAATGTCCAGGGTGGTCTGGCCGTGGTCGTGGAAAACGATCCTGGGAGGAGCCTCCCAAAGGAGTTCTCCCTTGCTCAAAACTATCCGAACCCATTCAATCCTTCAACCGTCATTCGCTATCAGCTATCGGTGGCTAGTTCTGTGTTACTCAGGGTCTTCGATGTCCTCGGGAGAGAGGTCGCACTTCTTGTCAACCAACCTCATCATCCGGGGCATTATCAAGTCACTTGGGATGCGTCGGGATTCCCAAGTGGAGTGTATTATTGCCAGATGAGAGTAGGAACAACTGTTCAAACAACAACAATGGTATTGGTGAAGTGAGTATTGAGAAACAGGTATTGAGTAGAGAGTTTGCGATCGAGGATCGGTGAATACACACCAGATTCAGACATCCGCGCTCATTCCCAAACCAAGCATCGTCGCCGCATGCGTGATGCTGCTCGGGTTCTTGTCATGCGATCAGCCATTCGATCCGAGGGCGGCACTCGATCAGCAGATGGTTCTCTATGCTCTTCTCTCGAACGACCGCGAGGCACAATATGTCAGAGTGGAACAGAACTACATGCCCCAGGGGGCTGATCCGAATCAAGATACCTCCAATACCGCACTCCCCGATGTGATCGTTACACTAAAGGAGTCTGCCCGCCTCTACCGCTTCCGTGATACTGTTCTCTCACGGCCAGATACCAGCCGCTACAGGTCCCCGATGCAGATGTATGTCTTGTCTCCTTTCATACCGGAACACGGCAAAGCATACGATGTGTTGGCACAGTCTCGCTCGTTTGGCATGGCCTACGCTTCCGTTGTCATCCCCACGGCACCAACGCTGGACATCGCTGTATCGGCCTCGGGCATTCTGCAAAATCCCATCTCGCATGGTCCGCGAGAGTTGGTTCAATTCTCCGCTCAGCTCTCATTGCTGGCGAAGGGCTACATTGCCCGACTCTATCTTTATTATGATGTGCTGAAGGGCTCTGAATGGGTGGAAGAGAGGATAGAACTGCCGCTAGGTACTTGGAAGACAGATCCGAATAATTTCGGGCTCGATATGTTGTACTATCCGCAAATGACTGCAAGTCCAGCAACGGGACTTATCGGTGCAAACTTCACAAATGGTTTTCTGCAGAGCATTATCAAACAGCTGACGACTGTACAATACCTGAACAACAAGATAGTTTACAAGTGGGCGGTGTTCGCGGTTCTTCAGGCGGACCAAAATCTCTTCGATTACTACACTTCGATCCAGGAATACCGCGATCCAAGGTCTATCCGGTTGGACGAGCCGACGTACTCAAAGGTCAATGGCGGCCTGGGATTCGCTGGAGCGTACACCCTCGATTCGCTCCTTGTTGTTTTGCCTGAGAATTTTCCTGGGAACCGGCAATGAGAATGCGCCATTCACATAGGGCTGCTCTCCTTTCGCTGTTCCTGCTCCTGGGATTGTGCATGCTGGATGCCCAAACGAGTGACATCTATGGTGTCGTATCGGACAGTGTGACGAAGCAGCGCATTCCCTTTGCAAACGTCACCGTCATTAGCACGAACCGAGGCGCAGCATCCAACAACGTTGGTTTCTACCTGATACCAAAACTGCCGCCCGGAACGTACGAGCTCTCTGCCAGCGTCATTGGGTTTGTCAGGGTTGTCAAGAGCGTGACGGTAAGACCCGGACAATCCATCGAGATGAACTTTCTTCTTCCACCCACGACCATAGAATCAAAAGAAGTCCTGGTCAGTGGAACAAGGAAGAGTCTGGAGCTAGAACGGAGCACGAGTGTGCATGTGCTTGAGAAACAGGACATCAAGATGATTCCAGTGACCGCCCAGCAAGACTTGTTGCAGGCTCTCAAGATTCTTCCCGGGATTGTGTCGACGAGCGATGTGAGTTCCAGGTTCTACGTTCGTGGCGGCGCTGGTGATCAAAACCTTTTCCTCTTTGATGGGATCAGGATTTACAATCCTTTCCATGCCCTTGGTATCTTCAGTGTTTTCAATCCAAACGTCGTAGATAATGTCGAAGTCTACACTGGCGCGTTCCCGCCCGGTTTCGGCGGGAGACTCTCGTCAGTCGTCAATATCATGACGCGGGACGGACGAGCGGATCGAATCTCCGCACGCGCCAATGTCAATCTTCTATCGATGGAAGCTGAGGTGGAAGGACCGGCGATCGAGAATTCGTCGTGGTTCCTTGATGTACGAAGATCGCTTTCATCGCAAACGTTCAACAGGATCGTCGGCGAAGACATTCCGGTCTCTTTCTTTGATGGGACCTTCAAGATGTCGCTGCAACCCAGCGGCGTCCAGAAGTTCAACCTGACAATACTCTCCAGCGGTGACAACCTACTCTCTCGAGATCCTGATCAGCCGGACTATTCATGGAGGAATGCCGGCATATCAATATCTGGGACTGACCTGCCAACAGATCGCCTCTTTGTTCAATGGCAGGTCTATGGAAGCTCATATTCCGCTACCCGCGACTCGAAGATTTCTACAACAATCACTCCTGCTTCGACCTCCGTCAAACATTACGGCATACGAACATCGGCCACGGTCTACACAGGGCCGAAGGATCTCTACTACTTCGGTTTCGAGTTTGCTTCTCCAGCGCTTGACTATTCCTTTTTCAACAGGATTGGTACTCAACAGGATATCCAAAGCACTTTCTTCGAAGCTTCCGCGTGGGCACGATATCAGGCCGATATTGGTGATCTTCAAATCGATGCGGGCGTTCATGCAGAGCTGGCCCCACTTCTTGAGGGGGGGCAGGCATGGCGCGAGATTCAGCCGAGGCTTAACCTGAACTACCTTGCCATTGGCACGTGGAGAGTGAAGGCATCGTACGGCCGGTTCACGCAGCGGATGCTAACTGTGGGGAATGAAGATGACATCATATCGATTTTCGATGCCTGGATCAAGGTCCCTTCCAACCTGCCACCTGAGCAGGCCGATCACTATGTCCTAGGAGTCTCAGGATATCTCACCGAAGAAACGTCATTGAGCTTGGAGGGCTATCATAAGCATTATGGATCACTCGTTGTCTTCAATCAGGACAAGATCCTTCCGAGTGACCCAGATTATGTTCAGGGGAAAGGGAATTCAGACGGGGTAGAGCTCATGTTGCGCTCGCGATCTTCGGTGATTGATCTCTACGGCGCCTACTCTTTAAGCTGGGTAAAAATCGACAATGAGGGACTGGTGTACTATCCACGCTACGATCGTCGCCATCACATTAACCTGATGGCAATTGCACATCTGGTGAAGGGGTTGAACGCAACCCTCAAATGGGAATTTGGCTCGGGCTTTCCGTTTTCGGAGACTGTTGGTTACTTCAATCGTCTGACGCTCGATAATGGTCTCCCCGGCCGGTTCGAACTCGAGACGGGACCGCCTTATATGATGCTCGGAGAGAAGAATGCCGCACGGTTGCCCGGATACCATCGGCTTGATGCAAGTGTCTCTTACGAACTGAATCTAGCCGGGTTCGAGATTGCCGTTGGAGCTGACCTCCTGAACCTGTATGATCAAAAGAACATCTTCTATTTTGACAGAACTACCGGTCAGCGCGTCAACATGCTACCGTTTTTCCCCTCAGTAACGCTCACGGTGAAGCGCTAGAAGTCGGAAGCTAGAGGCCCGTTTCGCACGATGTGGTTGTCGAAGAGGGAGGGCTTGTGCCGGTCAGCTTGCCCCGATCGATTTCTCGACTTCTGCCAGCACTTCTTGCGTCATGTTCTCGACATTTTGCGCGATTTTTGCAGATTGCTGAGCGATTTGCTGAACGAAGACAGTGTCATTCAATCCACCCAGATTAATGCGCACGTTCAGCGCCGCACCAGCACAACCCGCCTGAAGCATTAAAGCAGCGACTCCGGCATCTGAGGCTGAATTCTTGTTCCCTTTTTGAGAGACTGTTCGTGCGTGGAGAAGCGCTTTTTCACACGTGCGCATCACGTCCAAAGGAATCAACGTTGCTGCCTTTGTCGCCGTCTGGATTGCAGCCGAACGAACGCCCTGTTCTTGCGCTGTCCCTTTTGGTAGTCCAAACGCTGCCATCACGGAATCGAACGCTTCGGTGTCTTTGTCAATGAGTTGAGTCAATTCTCTTCGCAGCTTCTCGATCTGCTCCACCACGGTCTTCATCTCGTCCTGCACATCTGCGTATTTCTTTTTTCCAATCGTAAGGTTGCAGACCATCGAAGTGAGAGCTGCCCCGGCAGCACCTGCGAGCGCAGCGACGCTGCCTCCTCCGGGGGCCGGCGAGTTTGAAGCAAGTTCATCAAGAAACTGAGAAACAGACTTGTCGATCAGCATAAGAGGGCCTTCAGAGTTGGTACTGATATGAAATTCCAAATCCGAATATCGAAATCCTAAACAAACTCTAAGCTCCAATATCGAAATTCGAAATGAGATGCAAGGCTACAGATTTCGGACTTATGATTTAGGATTTCGAATTTGTTTGAGTTTTCGTATTTCGAGTTTGGTTCATAGCATAAACTCAATCACTTTTTTCTCGGGGACGAACGCCTCAAGCTGACTCAGTCCAAGCTTGTCGATGGCGAGCGTCATCAGTTCCCGCTCGGTTTTCTTTTTTGCCTCCGTCGATCCCGCGAAGAAACGCCCTGCCATCAGCAAGGCGCTCAAGGGCGTGAGCCCGACGATTTCGCTGCCGGTCACATCGCTTCCAAGCGAACGAGCTTGCTTGCGGACTTCAGCGAAGGCGACATGCGGGGGAGTCGTCTCGAAATCAACCAGGTTGATCGAAACCTGAGCGATATTAAATCGCTCGAGGAAAACTCCCATGGCTTTGGCGGCTTTGAGAGTTCCAGGGATCTTGATCGATTCGCCTTTTTCGTTCTTGACCATTACGCCTGCCGCATTCTTCTTTGGTCGACCGCTCTCGCGGATCCGGAGGGCAATCTCCTGGGCGATTGAAGCGTCGGGCGTATTGAGATTGACGTTGTACGCGATCAAGAACTTGCGGGCTCCGGCTACCGTCGCGCCCGACTTTGCATTGAACTCCGTTAAGCCAAAATCAGGCTTCCATGCAGGGTCCTGCAACTTCTGCCGCAAACCCTCATACTCTCCCTTTCGAATCGTCGCAAGGTTCTTTCTCTCAGGAAATCGGGCTGCGTTCTCATAGAGATAGACAGGGATGTTGAGAACTTTTGCGACACGTGCACCGTACGAGTTCGCAAGCTTCACGCATTCTTCCATGGTGACGCCGGCAACCGGAACAAACGGAACGACATCGACTGCTCCGATACGGGGATGTTCTCCTTTGTGAAGAGTCATGTCGATGAGTTCTGCTGCGACTTTTGTGGAGCGATAGGCCGCCTCGACAACGGCGTCCGGTTCACCGACAAACGTCACCACGCACCGATTGTAATCCTTGTCCGGTTCGACGCTCAGGAGTTTGACGCGGTCAACGCTGCGAATGCTTTCGCTGATTGCCTCGATGGTCTTTGCGTCGCGCCCTTCACTGAAATTTGGCACACACTCAACAATACGTTTCATAGGTCAGGCTTCATTTATTGTCTCGGATGGGAACGATCCTTTTCTTGTCGTCCCGACATGACTCTGGTCGGGACCTTGCTTCAGATCCCGAACAAAAACGCTTCAGGATGACGTTGGATTTCAGGCCGTACCGAAGTGTTTCTGGTTAGGAGCGTGTTTCGAGTCCCTGAAGTAAAACGTTTCGGGGCGACAGGAGTTTCGGGTGACAAATTGAACTCAGTCGATTGTCTCAAAACTCGAGAATCGTCCCATTTTTTATGACTTTCGAGACCAGATTGGTGCCAAAATGATATGGAAGATAGCGATAGTTCGGGATTTGGTAAAGAATAATATCTGCGCGCTTTCCGACCTCGATGCTTCCAACCTGATCCGAAAGCCCGAGAGCCGCAGCGCCATTGAGGGTTGCGGCAGTGATCGCCTCTTCCGGTGTCATCGACATTTGTGTGCAGGCGATAGTCATCATCATCGGCATCGAAAAGGACATGCAGGAGCCGGGATTGAAATCCGAAGCTATGGCGACTGGGATTCCCGCATCGATCAGCTTGCGGGCGGGAGCATAGGGATTCCTGAGGAAGAAAGATACTCCCGGCAGAACCACAGCGACCGTTTTCCCATGCTTCAATCGCTCAATAGAATCGTCTGAGATATGTTCCAGGTGATCGACCGATGTGGCCTGCAATTCTGCCGCAAGGCTGGTGCCGCCGATTGAATTGAATTCGTCTGAATGGAGCTTCAAGGCAAGCCCATGCGTTCGGGCTTTTTCCAGGATACGACGAGATTCGTCGACAGAAAAGTAGCCAACTTCGCAAAAGACGTCACAGAATTGAGCGAGCTTTCGCTTGGAGATGTATGGCAGCAATCGATCGCAGAGTAGGTCGAGATACTCCGAATGACGATCTTTGAATTCAGGCGGAAAGGCATGAGCCCCGAGAAACGTCGAGCAAATGGTGGCATAGTGTTCGTCGGCAAGCTCTGTGATAGCCTCGAGCATTTTGATCTCGGCATCTTCGCTCAGGCCGTAGCCGGATTTAATTTCGACAGTTGTCGTGCCGTGTTTCATCATAGCATCGAGGCGTCTGCTGGCAGCTTTCTTAAGCTCTTTCTTCGTCGCAGTACGGGTGGCGTTGACCGAGCTCAAAATCCCCCCTCCTTGGGATGCGATCTCTTGATAGCTCCTTCCCTCTGCCCTCATCGAAAATTCGTTTTCCCGGCTTCCGCCGAAAAGCGCGTGGGTGTGCGAATCCACGAAACCGGGGAGCGCCACATACGATGAGCCGTCGAGTACGTCGGCATCCGGTTCGAGGGTATTGGTGAAATCGGATGCGTTCCCGATCCATGAGATGTTGCCATTCTCAATGAGGACTGAGGCGTTCTCCAGAACACCGATGTCGCGCATGGCTCGACCGGACTTGTTTGGCATTCCGCCGCTGTCAACGGTCACGAGCTGTTTGATGTTACTGATGAGAAGTTGCATGATGGACTCACAGTGCCAAAGGTAAGTTTCGTGCTACGATCAAGACATACGCGCCCCGGGTGAGGCGCAACCGGATCATCAAGTCATCGAAGGACCTGAGAATTCGCGCGATGGGATATTTCCATCGGCCGGGGACTCGTATCTTTGCGGCAAGGTAGAACCAAAAAGGATTGTACGACCGCTGTTCGACAATCTCAAATCGTTTCTTGATCTCGTCCAGAATGGATTGTTGGGAGATCTCCTCAAACGGGGAGTGTTCGTGGAGAGTCTCGGTCGACTCCTGGTCGAGCGCTTTTCTCTTCTGAGCCTCGGTCGCAAGGAATCCCGACAGTCTCTTGCGCAATCTCCATTTCATGGTGTATGGTTGATAGGTGGGGAGTATTCCGTAGAGGAATCCTGCAACCAGCTTTCTCAAGAAACCCATTCCCACGTAGTCCATGATAATGAAACGCCCATCCGGTTTGAGAGCCTGCGTGACTTCCTCACAAAGATGGCCGAGGTGGAGAATATGGTGAAGCGAATCGTGCGCCACCGCGCAGTCAAACCCATTCTTTGGAAGAGGAAAAGTATTGAGGTCTGCGACGATCCAATTCGGCTGAACGCCAAGATTCAATCCCCTCGCTCGTGATCGAGCCCGCTCTATGCGCTCCGGACTGAGATCGATGGCTGTCAAATCCAGTCCATGCGAAGCGAGTTCGAGAGTCAGATTTCCTTCCCCGCAGCCGAGTTCAAGAATGCGTGGTCCTTGAGCGAGCACATAATTGACAAATTGCTGGTATTCCTTGCCAAAGAAGATCTCAAAAAGCTTCGGATCATGCCAAATCTGAGGGTTTTGAGTGTCCTGCCGGACCTCGCCCCAGTGGCGTGATTCCTTCGCTATGAGTTCATCATACTGCTTCGGTTCGGTCACAAAGTGTGTGCAAAGAGTGAGGGAAAAACCCCGTGTCTTGAAGCAAGAAACAAAGAAGTGCTATCAGAATCAAGCAGAGGAGGAAGGGGCGGTATCTGGATTGTGATTTTCGCGGCGAGCGTAACCCGGGCAGACGAGAACAGGCAATCTCGGGTATCGCGCATAACGAGGATCAGTTCGAGAACGCTCGCAGAGAAAGAAGACGCTGCCGCGTGCGCTCTTCACGCTCTCTGAAAAGGAACAATCCTCACAGAGGCCCATGGAAGGTTGTGGATAAGGTGGGACCATTGTCGGGAGAGTCACACGTCAGTGTGAAACGCGCTGTTGCATGTGCTTCAGGTGATGGGGAAGAAGGGACGCATAGATCACGCGATGGATGGGAGTCGCTACCCCCAACTGTTCACCCAATCGAACGACGGTCCCGTTCAGGGCTTCAACTTCCATCGGTTTACCGGACACCAGGTCAAAGTACATCGACGAACGGGTGTCAGGGTCGAATCTCTTCAATCCTTCCAGGACCTTTGTCTCGTCGAGGGGCTCAACATCGATGCCGAGTTTCCACGCGATTGACTGAATTTCACGCATTGCGTCAAACGCCAGCGATAACGAATTTGGATTGGATAGAATTTCGCCGTGCGTGAGGCGTGAGAGAGCAGTCAGAGCTCCCATCGATGCGATGAAGATGAACTTCTTCCACAACTCCTGATTGACGTTGTCGATGATATCGCATTTGATGCCGGCGCGCAGAAAGCTTGCGTGGATGTCGCGGGCGCGTGCGGTTACTGAACCGCTCGTCGGCCCGAAGACAATCCGCTGGAATCCACCGCTCTCGGAAATTTCTCCGGGTGCCGTAATACGGGCGGAAATGTACGCCGCTCCTCCATAGGCAAGGCCGTGGTGTAGCTGCTGCTGGATCTTCTCGACGTTGTCTACGCCATTCTGAAGCGACAGGACGATCGAATTGTCATGGAGGATGGGAGAAATCTGTCGTGCTGCAGTTTCAGTGTCGTACGCTTTCACGCAGAAGAGAACAACGTCTGCGTGCCCTATCGATGCCGGGTCGCCGGACACTTTCTCCGGCGGAATCTTGAAGGTCCCGGCGGTCGATGTCACAGTCAGTCCATGCATCTTCATCGACTCGAGGTGCTTGCCGCGCGCGATGAAATACACGTCTTCACCAGCAGCCGCGAGTTTTGCCCCGAAGAAACCTCCGATGCCGCCTGTCCCCATGACGACGGTGCGCACGATTGGTTTAGTTCCCCTTCTGTGCAAGTTGAGCAGAAAGCCTGGCCTTCACGACCTGAAGCGCCTGGAGCAATCGTTGCTTTTCCACGTTGAGACTTGTGAGCAGGATCTTGACGGATTCAAAATCGTTTTCGAATGTTCGCTCTTCGATGTTTTTGCAGAGTGTCCCGAACTCCACCGCGCCAATATTGAGGCCCGAGCCTTTAAGAGAATGAACAGCCTGATGCAGGTTGTGTGCATCTTTCTTTGCACAAGCGTCTGTCAACACTGCGAATTGATGTTCAATTGATGGAGCATAGGTATCAAGGAGCTCGATCATGAACGCGAAATCTGTTTCGAGGCCCAGCTGTTGCATGCGTTCGAGCATTGCCATTTCGAGAGATCCAAGCTCCGTTGAGCCCGCGGTTTTGACAGGAGGTTTGGTGCGCTCACTCGCCGTTTCTCCCCACCGCTCCAGCACTCCTTGTATGTCGGCTACACGAATCGGCTTGGTAATATAGTCGTCCATGCCGACCTCAAGGCACTTCTCCCGATCTCCCTGGAGGGCATCTGCCGTTACAGCGACGATGATAGGCCGCTCATCCCGCTGTGCGGTGTTCACGATCCTGCGTGTTGCTTCCAACCCATCCATCTCCGGCATATGCACGTCCATGAAAATGAGATTGTAGCGCGTCTGGCTGACGGCCTTGAGTACCTCGGTGCCATTGGAAGCGAGATCAGCGGTGTACCCAAGCTGTTGAAGGACGCGCAGAAGGAGTTTCTGATTGACAAGGTTGTCTTCTGCGACGAGGATCGTGAGGGGTCTTCTCTCGAATGGCGCTTTCGCTTCCAGCGGCTGTCCATTTTTGACGGCCTGCTGTGAGCCGGTCACTGCTGCCATGACTGTTTCAAATATCTGATCCTGCTTTATCGGCTTCGAGAGGATCGCTGAGAACAAATTGCCGGAATCGGACCCGGCCGACCGGCCTGCGGATGAGCACAGGATCAATGGAAGGGCTTCTCGAGTTCTCAGGGCTCGCACTTCTTTGCCAAGCTGCAATCCATCCATCTCAGGAATCAGCATGTCGAGAATAGCGACGTCGAACGGATCACCTTTGCGGACCCATTCCAGCGCTTTGCGCGGCGAAGTACTCGTCCGCGGCATCATCCCCCAGTTTTCACAATACAGCCGGAGAATCAAGAGATTGGTCTCGTTGTCATCAACGATGAGAACCCGCTTTCCGTTCAACTCCGGGACTTTGCTTCTGAGATACACTGTCGGAAGCATCATGTCAGGGGGAGGGGCTGCGGACTTGATCGTGAAGCAGAAGGTGGAGCCTTTTCCAGATTCGCTCTCTGCCCAGATGTTGCCTCCCATGAGTTCGGTGAGTCGGAGAGAGATGGCAAGGCCGAGCCCGGTGCCGCCGTACTTTCGCGTCGTTGAAGAGTCGACTTGCGAGAATGCCTTGAAGAGTCGATCGAGCTGGTCGGCTGATATGCCGATGCCTGTATCCTTCACCGAGAATTTGAGCGCAAGCTGGTCTCCGAGTTTCCAGGAAAGCGTCACCGAAATGAACACCTCTCCTCGATCGGTGAACTTGATGGCGTTGTTGACGAGGTTGATGAGAATTTGACGGAGTCGGAGCGCGTCACCGATGATGTACGGCGGGACGTTGGGATCGATCCAGTAGATCAGATCGAGTCCCTTCTCGAGTGCTTTGTGCGAGAGGAGATCAAGCACTCCTTCGATACAGGTCTTGATCTCCAGAGGGCGCTCCTCGAACTCGATTTTCCCGGACTCAATTTTTGAGAAGTCGAGGATATCATTGATGACTGTCAGAAGTGATTCGCCGCCGACCCGGATGGTCTCGACGAACTCGTGCTGCTCCTGAGTGAGGGATGTCTGCAGGAGGAGGTCCGTCATGCCGATGACACTGTTCATCGGTGTGCGGATTTCGTGGCTCATCACGGCCAGAAACTCTGATTTCGCCCGAGTAGCTTCCTCCGCCGCTTCTTTTGCCCGCTTGAGTTCGTCCTCTGCTTTCTTTCGCTCTGTGATATCCCGATAGGCGCTCAGGAACAAATGCTGGCCGCGGAATTCCACCAGGGTCGTTGTGACAAGGAGCGTCAGATCGTCACCGTTCTTCGAGGTGATCGTTGTCTCCTGCTCGGAGAGGCGGCCTCCATCGAGAAGCGTCTTCAAACCGTCAAGGATTTTCTGGCGACGGTCATCATCCGGGTACAGGACCCTGGAAAAATCGCCGCTGGCATTGGCCTCGGCCATGGAATATCCGGTGAGCTGTTCCATCCCCGAATTGAATACTTCAAACTGCCCTTGTTCATCGCTCAGGGTTATGCCTTCCCGTACCGTCTCGATGATCTGGGCAAGGCGCTGTTCGCTCTCGGCAAGATTCTGTTCTACTGCTTTGCGGACGGTGATGTTGCGAGAAACGGTAATGATCTCGTTCGTTTTGCCGCTTGCTTCGTCCAGAACGGTCTTGCTCGTCGACTCAACCCACACATACCCTCCGTCTTTGCAGTGGAGGCGGCAGACGGTGGTGAAGATTTCGGGAAGGTCCTTGTCTCTATGTTGCGCGATTTGAGCTTTGACGCGATCATCCGGATGGAAGAAATTGAGAGCAGAACGGCCCACCATTTCACTCTGTTCATATCCCAGAAGCTGCTTGCACGCCGGCGAAACGTAAAGATAGACTCCTTCCGGACTCAGCCGCGAGATGATGTCGGTCGCGTTGTCCGCAAGAATCCGGTATCGGAATTCGCTTTCTTTGATCTCCGTCTCAATACGCATTCGCTCGGTCACATCACGGCCGACCGCATGGATCAGTTGTCGTTGTCTGTCCGCTACGGCGCTCCATTCCATCCATTTGTAGGAACCGTCACTGCACCGGAACCGGGTGGGAAATCCAGAGACCTGCCCGCCCTGGGCCGCGCGATGAAATTGATCTTCGGTGTTTCTACGATCATCCGGGTGGACGAACTCAAGAAAAGGCTTGCTCAGGAGTTCATTATCGTCGATCCCGAGGATCCTTTTCCATGCCGGATTTACGCGTTTGAAGTAGCCGTCAAATCCGGTGAGGCAGATCAGGTCAAGGGAGAGCGAAAAGAGCCGATCCCTCTCCTCCTCGGCGAGATGCTGTTTGGTGATGTCACGGGCAACGGCTTGCACGCCGATCACCTGGCCATCTCGTCTCAAGAGCTGGACGTTCTGGCCAAGCCAAAGAAGATCCCCCGTCTTGGTCTGAACAGGAAACTCAAAATACGTGTTGGCTGTTCCCTGGATCACCTGGAGTTTGTAGAACCGCTCGGCCTCGATTCTGTATTCCGGAAGGATGAGATCAAGATATCTTGTGCCGAGGAGCTCCTTCTCCGAATAGCCCATAACGCGCAAGGCAATCGGATTGGCGTAGGTGAAGCAGCCACGGGGGTCAGCCCGGTAGATGATGTCGGTCGCGCTCTCAACGAATTCGCGATAGCGCTCTTCTTGCTGTCGAGATTCTTCTCTTGTGGAGCTGAACCGTTGCGGAGTGCGCTTCGCCTTTGGCGAAGGCTTCTTTTTGCGTGCGGACTTCTTCTTCGGAAGAGACTTCACTCAAACCTCGTTTGATCGTTATGGGAGCATGGGGATCTTGACTCCCCACGCCTTCGCATTCTTGATGGCTCTCTCATAGCCCGCGTCAGCGTGCCGGATAATCCCCATGCCGGGGTCGTATGTCAGGACGCGTTGGATCCGGTCTTCTGCTTCTTTGGTCCCGTCGCAAACAACGACCATTCCTGCGTGGATGGAAAGACCAATCCCGACGCCGCCGCCATGATGGACACTCACCCAGCTTGCTCCGCCGACCGCATTCAACAGAGCGTTCAAGATAGGCCAATCGGCGATCGCGTCGCTCCCATCCTTCATTTTCTCCGTTTCCCTGTTTGGCGAGGCAACGCTGCCGCAGTCAAGATGGTCGCGACCGAGCACGATCGGAGCTTTGACTTCGCCACGGGCGACAAGTTCATTGAAGATCTTGCCCATCTTCGCGCGTTCACCATATCCCAGCCAGCAGATGCGTGCCGGAAGGCCCTGAAACGCTATCTGGTTTTGCGCCTTTTCAATCCAGGCGCAGAGCGGTTTGTTCTCAGGAAATGTTTCAAGGATCGCTCGGTCTGTGCGATAAATATCCTCGGGTTCGCCCGACAATGCGACCCAGCGGAACGGACCCTTGCCGTCACAGAAGAGCGGTCGGATGTATTCGGGAACGAAACCGGGAATCGCAAATGCGTTTTTCAAACCGTTCGCCTCGGCCTCACCGCGGATATTGTTGCCGTAGTCGAACACGATCGACCCCTTCTTCTGTAATTTCAACAATCCTTTGACGTGCTCAACGATGGAGGCTTTTGACAGAGCGATATATTTCTCGGGATCCTTTTTCCGCATCTCAAGGGCCTTGGCATACGGCATCCCCGCCGGAACGTATCCGTTCAACGTATCATGTGCCGAGGTCTGATCGGTAACGATATCCGGGAGGAAATGTCCATCCGCGATTTGTGGAATGATGTCGGCCGCATTGCCAAGCAGACCGACAGACAAGGGGAGCTTCTTTTCCTTTGCCGCGCGAATTTGCGTCAGCGCATCTTCAAGGTTGTCAGCCGTCGTGTCGAGATAACTTGTCTTGAGCCTTTTCTGAATGCGATCCGGATCGACCTCAATCACGAGACACGCGGCTCCATTCATGGTCGCTGCGAGCGGTTGTGCTCCACCCATCCCGCCGAGGCCTGCCGTAAGCAGAAATTTCCCGGCCAGCGATCCGTGAAAATGTTTCGCTGCGCAGGCAGCAAATGTCTCGTAAGTGCCCTGGAGGATTCCTTGTGAGCCGATATAGATCCAACTTCCCGCGGTCATCTGGCCGTACATCGTCAACCCAAGTCCTTCGAGTCGGCGAAACTCATCCCATGTCGCCCATTTCGGCACGATCATGGAATTGCTGATAAGCACTCGGGGAGCGTGGGAATGCGTCTTGAAGATGCCCACGGGCTTACCAGACTGAATGAGCAGTGTCTCGTCATTCTCAAGAGTTTTCAAATGTGCAACGATCGCATCGTAACAGGTCCAATTGCGCGCTGCCTTTCCCGTTCCGCCGTACACGATAAGCTCATTGGGCTTTTCTGCGACTTCGGGATCAAGATTGTTCATGAGCATCCGCATTGCTGCTTCCTGAACCCAGCCCTTACAGGATATCTTCGCGCCGCGCGGTGCGTGTATCGTACGGTGTGGCGGTGACGTCGTTGTTGGTTTCATGGCACCAATCCGTCGTTTTCTATTTTGATTTGCTGGCAAGCACGGTGATCTCAATCCTGGCTTTCCGCGGCAAATTGGAGACCTCCACGGTCGTCCGGGTTGGATATCGGCCCTGAACAAAATAGGGGCCGTAGATCTGGTTCATCTTTGTGAAATCATTGATGTCCTTGAGATACACCGTGCATTGGACGACCTCTGACATGTCGTAGCCGGCATTCGCAAGTATTGCCTTGATGTTATCGAGCACCTGGTGAGTCTGAACTTCGATATCGTCACCGGCAAGTTCGGTTGTTCCGGGTTTGAACGCCACCTGACCGGAAACGTACAAGACGTCACCGACCTTGACCGCCGGAGTGTAGGGCCCGATGACTTGTGCATCGGAGTAGTACGTGCGCGTCGTGCCACAACCGACAAGGACCAAACTGAACAAACAACAGCACGCGAGCAATTGGACGAAGAGTCTCATTCGATTATTCCTCTGACCTGTTTTCTAAAGTTTGTAGCCGATTTTGCGCAGAAAGTCTTTTCGCGCTTGAATGTCCGGGGCCGTCTCGATTCCTTGAGTCTTGATCCCATCAATGACGCCGAGAATGCCTCGGCCTTGATTGGATTCAGCCACAATGACTTCGACAGAATTTGCCGTCGCGCAGTAAATGTTACATACTTCGGGGATCGATTTGATGATGTTGAGGATGTTGACGGGAAAACCGTTTTCCATAAAAAGGATGAAGCAATGTCCGCAGGAAAGGGCAAGGGCGTTTTTCTTGGCCAGTTCGATCAGCGCCGCGTCATTTCCGGTAAACCGGACTAACGCGGGTCCCGATGATTCACAGAAGCCCACGCCAAACCTGATCTGGGAATTGGTCCCGACGATCGCTTCATGGATATCTTCGACGGTCTTGATGAAATGGGATTGCCCGAGGATGAAGTTGGTCGTCTCAGGCTTTTCGACTTTCACGGTTTTCAGTTCCATGGCGTTCCTTCTTCAGTCGGTGTGTGCGGTTCCACTCTCAATCTTACTAGCTTTCTTTGAAGGAATCAACATGCTTCCCGATCAACCGGGAGCATGCCGGATGCGGCGGTCACATGTTCAGCATCTGTTCCGCGTGTACGAGCCATTGAAGAAAAGCCCTGTTGTATTCCGGGGGCCCAACGGTACTGAGGCAAGCAAGACTGCAGGGTTTCATCATCACCCTGCTGCGCTCGTCTCCTGAGAGAAGCGCGGAGATGGTAGCGCTCAGATGAGGTTCGTGTCCGATGAGGAGCACGGTTTCTTTGTTCAGTTCCGAGAGCTCGCGAACGATGTGCCTCGGGTCGCTCGAGGAAGTAAGGTGCTCTGTGGTGCTCAAGGGGACGGCCTCGATTCCACGAAGAACGGCTGCAGCGGTTTGTCGAGCTCGGAGCAACGGGCTGCACAGGACATAATCAATGCTTGTGTTGCCGGCTCGCAGGAATTGCCCGACGGCAGTCGCCTGCTGTAAGCCAAAATCGCTCAACGGTCGGTCGCTGTCGTGAACCCGTGTATCTCGAATCGCATCTCCGTGACGCAGAAAATAGAGAATCATGGTGCCTCGGTGACCGAGTGGTAAGGCCATCATCCATCAGCAATGGAGCGATCGGTCCTGTCAGTCTTTGGTGAGATCGAATTGCTGGATTTTGGTGTAGAGGGTCTTCAGACTAATATCGAGGATCTTCGCAGCGACATTCTTGTTCCAACTGACGGACTTGAGAACGCCGGCAATGTGGGCTTTCTCGATGTCGACCATTCTTGCTGCGCTGCCGATGCGAACGGCCCCTGGATCGCCCGATGCAATGGAGTCGAAGGTGGCACGCGTCCCGATCGGAAGAGCGAGGTCATCCACCCGGATCTCCTCGTCGAGCGAAAGAATGGCGGCTCGTTCCACAACGTTTTCCAGCTCTCGCACATTTCCCGGCCAATCGTACTTCATCAGCACTTCCATGGCCCGATCTTCCATCTTTTTCGGCTCTCTCAGGGGGAATCGCTTCTTCAGGAAGTAGTCCACCAGGAGAGGGATATCATCTTTGCGATCGCGGAGCGGCGGAAGGCTCAACGTGATGACATTCAATCGGTACAACAGATCCTCGCGAAATCGACCGGTGCCGACTTCCTGACGAAGGTCCTTGTTTGTTGCTGAAATAATCCGCACGTCCGATTTGAAATTCTTGTTGCCGCCGACGCGTCGATATTCCCCCGTCTGAAGAAACCGCAGCAGTTTCGGCTGGATCATCAACGAGATCTCTGCCACTTCGTCAAGGAACAGCGTGCCGCCGTTCGCGATTTCCACTAATCCTTGCTTGGTGACGATCGCATCGGTGAATGCTCCTTTCTCGTGGCCGAACAACTCGCTCTCGATCAACGTCTCAGGAATGGACGAACAGTTCAATGCCATGAACGGTAGATCGGCCCGGAGACTGTTCGTATGAAGGAAATTCGCGATCAATTCCTTGCCTGTTCCGCTTGCACCCTGGATGAGAACCGTGGAGTCGGTCGGTGCAACGCGCGAAGCCAGATTGAGCAGATCAAGAAATACTTTGCTGTTGCTGACGATTTGGGAAGAGAACGTATGCCGCTCGAGCTCGGACTTCAGCGCTTTGTTCTGTATGATCAGCTGTTTGCGCTCCATCGCGCGGTCAATGATCGCGAGGAGTTCCTCTGCGGAGTAGGGCTTGGTCACGTAGTGAAACGCGCCCAGCTGCATACACTCTACCGCCATCCGCACATCACTGACACCGGTGAGCATGATGACCTGCGTGTCGAGGTAGTGATCTTTGATGAACCGCAACACTTCAATGCCGTCGACGCGGGGCATCTTCACATCAAGAAGAACCAAATCGAAGGGAAGTGATTGGATAAGATTGATAGCAGCGATACCGTCACTGGCGGTCTGAACGTAGTAGCCGACTTGTTCCAGCAGGCCTTTGAGAGCCTGGAGGAGAGCAGCTTCATCGTCGACGGCTAGTATGGAAACTGGAGCTTTTGGCATAGTCTCATGAGAAAGTTATTGTCACCGGATCGGCAATACGAAAGAGAATGTTGTCCCCTTGCCGAATTCCGATTCGGCCCAGATCTTGCCGTTGTGAGCTTCAATGATTCGTTGGCAAATAATCAGGCCAAGGTTTGTCCGCTGATCGTTCCCCTCACCTGAGGCATTTCTATATCGGTCGAAGAGCAATGCGAGATCGTCCGAGGTGAGGCCCGGTCCACTGTTGAAAATGGAGACCATCACATAGTCCGATGGCTGCTGTCCCTCCTCCATGACCATGGCAACCTTGCGGACGTGGATGACGACTGCTCCTTGTGCAGGTGTAAGACGCACCGCTGTGCTCAGGATATTCTGGAGGACCTGTTGGATTTTTTGACGATCAAATTCGAGTGTCGGAAGGTCTGCTTCCGGATGAATATCCAGTGCGATCTTGTTGGATTGGAGAGGGACGCGAAATTCCTGCGCGACTTCCTGGACGAGGTCTGCAACGTTGCTGATCCCCTTGTTCAGGCGAACGCGTCCCGCCTCAAGCTTCGTCAGGTCCATCATGTCCGTCAGGAGGCTGATCACGCGGTCGATGGAACTGGTCATGTAGCCCAGGAGTTCTTTCTGATGCTCGCTCACCGTTCCAGCCATTCCCTTCACGAGATAACCGATACTTTGGCGAAGCCCTGAAATAGGGTTATGAAGGTCGTAAAGGAGTCTCGCCGTATGTTCTGCCTGCAACTGGCGAATTCGCTCTTCGGCATCTCGTTTTCGAATCAACGTCCGAAGTTGGGGAACCAGTTGATCGAGGTCAATCGGCTTAGCGAGATACTCTTTTGCCCCCAGTTTCATAGCTTCCACAGCCATGCTGACGTCGCTCATCGCAGTCATCATCACGATGTCGGTTGCCGTTGAGTTCTTCTTGATGAATCGAAGAACTTCGAGGCCGTTCACTCCAGGCATCTTAATGTCCAACAGCGCGATATCGAAATCGTGGGCTTGAACCAGTTTGATTGCCTCAAGACCATTGCTGGCCTGCTCAACCGTGAAGCCTTCATCTCCTAACCATGCCGCGATCGTGGCTCTGAGCCCGTCCTCATCTTCTGCAATCAATACTCGTATCTTGTCTTGGTTCATCTGCTTCAACGGTTACGTACTGTGTAAGAGCGCCCAATGCCCCCCTGAAGGCTCTTGTTGAGGACTTCCGAGGGAAGCCAGGACGGCTGAATCGGGGAACAGCAGCATGAGGCCGAGCATATCGACTGGAAAGCTTGCGGGATAATAACGAGATTCGCAAGAAAAGTCAATCTGCGCCGTCACACGTTTGCCCTGGTTGAATTTCAGCGAAGGCTACACTACATTGTTCAGAAAGCATCTCGGATTCGTCATGCGATCCAACGTTGAGATCGATTCTTTTCAGCATCAAATCGCTGGTGATTTCCGTTGTCAATCGAAACGCGCGGGGCAAAGTCTGCTCAACAGCACGCGAGGCGATTGACAAATCCGCAGATATCCGTTCTTCAGAAAGAGGATAGTATGACCTATAGCAAAGAACTCTTGCGTTTACTCCCCAAAGTGCTCCTGCATGACCATCTCGACGGCGGCGTCCGCCCACAGACTGTTATCGAGTTGGCCAAAGACTGCGGCTACAAAAAGTTGCCGACGACAGACCCCGGTGAGCTCGCGGAATGGTTTCATCGCGGGGCAACGCGCGGAAGCCTGCCACTGTTCCTGGAAGGATTTGAGCACACCTGTGCTGTCATGCAGACCGAAGAAGGGTTGGAACGCGTGGCCTACGAGATGATGGAGGACATGAAGAAGGACGGTGTCGTGTATGTCGAGACGAGATTTGCTCCGAGTTTCCATTCAGACAAGGGCCTGCATCATGAAACGGTGGTGCGCTCGGTCTTGCGAGGGCTGGAACGCGGCAAGAACGACTTCGGCGTCCAGTACGGGGTGATCGTTTGTGCGATGCGCAGCATGAGGCCGTATATTTCCGAAGAGATTGCAGAACTCGCCGTGGATTTTCGTGATCACGGTGTTGTGGGATTTGACCTTGCGGGGGAAGAAGGCGGGTATCCTCCCAAAAAGCATGTCGAGGCTTTCCACTACATTCAGAGAGAAAACTTCAATATTACGATCCACGCCGGAGAGGCGTTTGGCGTCGAATCCATCTGGCAGGCTATTCAGTGGTGTGGCGCTCATAGGATTGGTCATGCGACCAGGCTCGTCGAGGACATGAAAGTGAAAGATGGGGAAGTGCTGAACATGGGGACGCTTGCCCAATATGTGCTTGACAAGAGACTGCCGCTCGAAATCTGCCTGACAAGCAACGTGCACACCGGTGCCGTGAAAAGCATGAAAGATCATCCGTTTGGAATTTACTATCGCTATCGTTTCCGCGTCACCCTCAACACCGACGATCGGTTGATGAGCAATATTACGCTCACCGACGAATATCAGACGGCGGCGGAAGCTTTCAACCTGGACATCGACGATCTCGAAAAGCTCTCCATCAATGCGATGAAAAGTGCTTTCATGCCGTATAAGAAGCGCATTCCGTTCATCTATAACGTCATCAAACCCGGGTTCGCAGTCGCGCGCGAGAAGCTGAAGCAAGGCGGCTGAAGAAAGGATCATCCATGAGCACAATCGGCAGAAGCTTCCGATGGAGTTTGAGTGCTCTGTTCTGTTGTTCGCTTCTGTATCTGGTGCCACCGACGCAACAGAAAGGAGTCCTTGTGAACCATCAGCATATTCACTGGCTTGGGCATGCATCGTTTCGCATCGAGGACGGTGCAACGCAAATCTATGTCGATCCGTGGAAGCTGCCGCCGAATTGCCCCAAGGCGGACGTGATCTTCATTACGCACGCTCACTATGATCACTTCTCCAAAGAAGATATTGCCAAGATCGCCAAGGAAGGGACGGCATTTTTCGCTCCCAAGGATGTTGCCTGCCAAATCAAAGGAACCGTCATCGCCGTGACGCCGGGAGAGAATTACAACCTCGGAGAACTGAAAGTGAAGACGATTCCGGCCTACAATATCGACAAGCAATTTCATCCGAAGGAGAATCACTGGGTCGGCTACGTCATTACGCTCTCCACGGGGCAGCGGATCTATCACAGCGGGGATTCTGATTTCACGCCCGAGATGAGGGCCGTTGTTACCGATATCGCTCTCCTGCCGATCGGAGGGACCTACACCATGACGGCGAAAGAAGCCGCGCAAGCCGCGAATGCGTTCAAACCTCAGGCCGTGATTCCGATCCACTGGGGGGATATCGTCGGCACACAGAAGGATGCCGACGAATTCAAGAAACTGTTCACCGGCAAGACGATTGTCAAATCTCCCGAACGGTGACGCGTGAAATTGTGGTTGATCTGTGCGGGGATCGCGCTGGCTGCATCTTCATGCACCTCGTCTTATCCGTACCTCGTCGCGACCGATAACTGCAACTGTGAGCGGTTTACGTACAGGGACATGAGAGGGAGATTCGAGATTGATATCTCCGCTCGCTACGAGATCAAAGACAAGGTCACGTCGACGATCGAATTGGTGTTCCGCAACAAAAGCCGCGAAGTGCTGAGCCTCCAGCAGGCGTATATCAAGGGGACCTCTTCGAACATCCAGTACCCCTTCAATGATCGCTTCCAACCAATGCCGTTCGTGCACATTGAGCCGGGTGGCAGCTACTCTATGACTCTGACGGGGAGCGATGCGCGGATTTCGGACGATCCCTGGCTGAAGATCGCGGGGGAGAAGGTGGTTTTGGAAATTCGTGGTCTGTCGCTTGGAGGGAAAACGGTTTTGCCGATTCAACTGACGCTCGTTCCCTACAATCCAAAGATCTCTTCGTAAGCGCCTTCCATGGCGGCTATTTTGGGTGAATCAGACTCTCCACCCTCTCTCTATCTTTCCGCCGGATGCGCATCCGGAGAACAACTTCCTCGTCCTCGTAAATCCGTTCAAGAACCTCGCCGGCGCTGTGGAGCTGAGAGATCAGTTTCTGCTGGTCCTGCCGCACCCTGATGGTCTCTTCAACAAACTCCTTTTTCAGAAGCAACAGCACCTCATCCTTCAAGCCAAGGATATTGATTCCGCGCATCGCCGAGATGAACACTCTGTGAGGATATTCGTCTGCCAGCGTCTGGAGAATGGTGCGGTCGTTCAGCAGATCAATCTTATTGAACACCATCAACGTGGGTTTGTCATCTGCCCCGAGTTCTGTCAGCGTTTCTTTGACGACCTTGATTTGTTCTTCGAACGTCGGGCTTGAAACATCGACCACATGCAGAAGAAGGTCCGCTTCGGTCACTTCTTCCAGCGTGCTCTTGAACGAAGCAACCAGATGATGGGGAAGCTTGCGAATGAATCCAACGGTGTCCGTCATCAGCATTTGAACGGAGGGCGTGAGAGGAACCAGGCGGGTCGTGGGATCGAGGGTGGCGAACAACCTGTTCTCGACGAACACGTCCGAGCCGGAGAGAAGATTCAAGAGCGTGGACTTGCCGGTGTTTGTGTAGCCTACCAGAGCGGCGCGCGTGTGGTGAAGCCGTCCCTTTCGCTGCGTCGATCGCTGTTGCGAAATGCGCTCAAGCTTTTCCTTCAAGATACTGATCCTCGACCGAATCATCCGTCGGTCGGTTTCGATCTGCGTTTCGCCGGGGCCTTTTGTGCCGATACCTCCGAATTGCTTTGAGAGGTGGGTCCACTGGCGTGTGAGGCGGGGGAGCATGTATTGGAGCTGAGCCAGCTCGACCTGAGTCTTGGCTTCGTTCGACTTCGCCCTCGAGGCGAAGATGTCAAGAATCAACCCGCTCCTGTCGATAACTTTGCATTCAAGGATCCGCTCAAGATTGCGAACCTGCACCGCGCTCAAATCATCGTCGAAGATAACCATGGGAATCGTCTGTTCCAGGATGAGCTTGTGAATTTCTTCGACTTTGCCCTTGCCAATAAATGTCGCGGAGTCTATTCGATCCCGATCCTGGCTCATGCGCGCGACCACATCAGCTCCGGCGGTGTCAGCAAGAAGAGCCAGTTCGTTGAGGTATTCCTCGGTCTCGACTCGGCCTACCGCGCGTGTGGAAACCCCCACGATGATGCAACGCTCTTTGTCCATTCCTTCCAGTTCAATCATGGTCTCGTCCCGTTCTCTCGCTTTGTTGTTCGAGCAACCAGTAATTCGATAATAGCAATGACCAATGCCAACATCAAGAAGTACTTCCACAACTCCACTCCGAACCGCGACTCCAGCACGCTTCGTTCGAGATCGGCGGTCTGGCTCAACGTATGCACCGTGCCGCCCTCGATCCCAAGGTGCTTGAGGAGGTTTTCCATTTCAGCAGTCGATGCTTTCGATGTCTGGGATTCACGGGGATCGAGGTTTACCACAAACTTCTGAACAATGGCTGTGCCCGACGAGACCTCGTACAGTCCGAGTTGATCAGTCGCACCGAAACGCACGAGCCGCTGCATCGACTGACGGGAGGGTGTGGCAATGACCTCGACGTTCTGTGGATTCCGTATTGTCCAGATGTCCGACGTGACCGCATTGCTCTTGACGACGACGTCTGTCCCAGGAAGAACATCATCGGAGCGAGACTGCTGATGCCCGAGATAAAGGACGGCGCGGTGAATCATCGGAACGAAAAGACCCTTCAGCGGAAGATCAGACCACTCTGTGGTCGTCGGGACCGCAAACAGCAGAATCTTGCCCGATCCGGTGGAATGCTCAGTGAGGAATGCACCCCCGTTCGTCATCGTGATAATCGGTGTAGACCGGATGGTGAGGCCAAATCGAACGGACGAACGAATGTGCGGGGATTCTATTCCTCTTGCACCACCCGTGGGCGACGCTGTGGATTGTTTGGAAAGGGCAGTTGAGGGCGACTCAAACATTCCTTCAAAGATCGGATGCCGGAGCTCCACTTTGTCAAATTCAGTATAGGATCCGGATTCCGATCGGGGCGCGGAAGCACGATCAACTCCAATGCATTGAGGAAGATGTAAGCCTGCGCCGAATTCAACATTGAACTTGTTCGCGTCAATCTGGACGCCCGGAAAAATCGCGAGTCCGCCGCCATCATTGACGTATGTGTGAAGTTCCGAAATCTGCGACGGGGAGAAGCCCTGTGTCGTGCAAAGAATGATGACATCTGTGTGCCTGACCATTGTGGAATTCAATCGGTCGGGCGAGATCTCCGAAAGAGTGAGTGCCGACTCAGCGTCCGAGGTCCGCGTCGCGAGAGCAAGCCTGGGATATTGCACCTCGTGCTCATCACCGACGAGCAGCACGCGAATCCGATCCGGGATCTGAAGCACAAAATACCGGCGGTTGTCGTACGGAAAATCATCGTCTTCGATTTCTACAAATCCCTGCACGTAACCGACCGCACCGGCAGTGACCGAGAATTCCACGGGGAGAGAGGATTGTTTTGGAATATCGACGCTTCTTTCTGCCACCCGGGTGCCATTGAGAAACACTCCGACGACATGATCATGAACGCTGTTGTCGGAGAAGTTGCCAATCTGCGCTTGAATGATAAAGGGCTTGTCGCGTTCGAAGATGGACGACGGGATCGTTAGAGACTCAACCCCAAAATTCTGAAGGGAACCTTTGTTATAGGGGAGAAAGAAGAACCGGACTTCGGGGGGAAAGAGCCTCTCTTTGGTGCTGGACTCGCCGGGGTTGTCGCTCAGGACGCCGTGCTGAAAATCTGAAAAGACGTAGACCTCTTTATTGAAGTTGTGCGTAGCCGCCAGAAGTTTGGACGCGATCCGGAGGCCGTCTTCAAGAGTCCGCCGAATCGCGGATGGAGCGATCTCATCGATGTTCTTCCGGAGCAGTCCGAAGTCACGCGTAGCGGCATCGCGCTCGGCGGAGATTGTGGCCAGGGCGGAGAGCCTGACGAGAAAGATCTCATCACCTTCTGTGAACAGATGGTTGATGGTCTCTGCTGCCTGCTTCGCCTGCTTCAGAAGCTCCCCTCGCTCATTACTCACCGTCATGCTATAAGAATCGTCAATGATAAAGACAGCGCTCGTTGTGGCGTGGCTGCTAGTGTTGCCAACGAGAGTGCCCTGCAAGGTTGGCCGGGCAAATGCAATAACGATGAGCAAAATCAGGAGCGTCCGAAGGATCAGCAGCAATATCTGGCGGAGCTTGAGTCGCCGGATTCGGGTCTTCTGCAATTCCTTGAGAAATGCGAGCGTGCTGAACTCAACTGTTCGTAGTTTTCGCAGATTGAAGAGATGCAACAGGATGGGGAGTGCCGCCGCAAGGAGACCGAACAAAACCAAGGGGTTGAGGAATGTCATGGATCGGCAGCACCTGGGGAAAGTACTTTTGTGATCGTGAATTGCGCTGCTCAAAACCTTGTGCAGATGGCAGAGCAATCACCTGTGTAACATAGCCTGAAGATGAGCGAAAATCAAGCGAATGGGTTGCTGCAATCCATTTTGCCTTCGTTGCTATTCGGTCCATATTTCGGTAATTTTTGTGCGCAATGCCAAACAACTCTCACAGTATTATCAGCCGCGGAATTCTGCTCTGTGCGTTCCTCCTCGTTGCAGCTTTTCTTGCTACGACGTTTGAGGCTCGGGCGCAATCGGCGAAAGTCGTCAAGACGATTCGGCCTGAATTCAGTCAGGCGCCGGATCATATGCCGAATTTTCTCCCCTTCAAGTCCGTGAAACGTCCCAAAGTTGCAGTGATCCTCAGTGGAGGCGGAGCGCGCGGAATAGCGAGCATCGGAGTCCTCAAAGTTCTTGAGGATGCGGACATACCGATTGATTTCATCGCTGGAACAAGTATCGGCAGTATTCTGGGCGCACTGTACGCATCAGGATATTCAATCGACCAACTCCATGCGATGGTCGATACGACAAATTGGGACGATGTGCTGAGCCTCAACGACGATGCGCGCCGGTCGGATCTATTTTTTGATCAGAAAGTCGCCGCCGACCGCAGCATCCTGACGGTACGATTCCAGGGTTTTGAGCCCATCCTTCCTCAGTCGCTTTCGACAGGACAGCGCCTGATGAACTACCTGAATTTGCTTGTTCTTCAGGGTATCTATCATCCGAACCCCAGTTTCGACGATCTCCGCATTCCTTTTCGCGCGGTCACAACCGACCTCGTGTCGGGGAAATCGGTTGTTCTCGACCGAGGCGATCTCACCGAGGCTTTGCGCGCCAGCGCTTCGGTTCCGCTGCTGTTCAGCCCCGTTGCCCGCGACTCAGCGCGATTGACCGACGGAGGACTTGTCTCAAACATTCCGGTCGATGTAGCACTGAAGTGGGGAGCCGACATCATCATCGCCGTGGATGTCACGAGTCCCCTGAGACCGCTGTCCAAGTTGAACGCTCCGTGGGAAATTGCCGACCAAATCCTTGGCATCACGATGCAATTGTCAAATCAACAGCAACTTGCCAAAGCATCCATCGTCATCCGGCCGGAACTCGGAAGTCACTTATCGGATGACTTCACGAACGTGGACTCTCTCATCACGCAGGGGGAGCTGGCGGCAAAATTGATCGTGGACAAACTTAAGTCGATGATGCAGCGCAAAGCAGACGATCGGGCCGCGATCGGACCGGACCAGACAGTCTTCAAAAACGCCCGTCTGAGTTTCGATGCCCTGAGTCTCGACGATCGGTGGCTCACACCGGTCATGAATCTCGCTCGCGAGAACGAAATCCCAGAGCAGAAACTCCGTGAGCTTGTTGAGTCGATCTACGAGTCCGGCGAGTTCGAAGAGGTGCGAGTTGACGCAGAGACAGATTCAGGATCGACTTCGCTTCAGCTGGTGAGCATCCTGACGCCCGTCATTCGCTCGGTTGACATCGCGGGAACGAAGCTCGTCGGTCTTGACACTTTGAATGCGGTCTTCCAGCCGTTGATCGGTCGACGCCTCAATTTTCACAAGAGCCGAAAGGCCCTGGAATCTGTTCTCGCGATCTATCGTGATCGCGGGTACTCTCTTGCGAGAATCCGGGAGGCCGTGCTGGATCGGGAATCGGGAAAAGCGTCCGTGCGTATCGACGAGGGAGTCGTGTATCGGAGGGACATCAAAGGAACCAGCAAGACGAAGGACTATGTGATCTGGCGCGAGCTTCCGTGGAACGAGGGGGATGTGTTCCAAGTCCGAAAAATCGGAAGCGGCATCTCCAATTTGTACGGCACGAATCTCTTCGAGCAAGTCTCCATTGGAACTCAGCAGGAGGGGGTGGGAGGTGAAAACCAGGTGGTGACCATCAAGGTGCGGGAGCGGAGCACGGAGCTGATTCGTCTTGGGTCGAGGTTCGACAATGAGCGAAGCATTCAACCTTCCCTGGACATTCGTGACGAGAACCTGGGTGGAGTTGGAGCTGAGCTTGGATTTCACACGCTTGTCGGTTCGCGTAATCGAAGTTTCCTGGGTGAGTTTACCTCCACACGTATCTTCAATTCTTACCTGACGTTTAGACTCAAAGGATACTATACGTTGCACGATGTCAACGTGTACGGGGAAGAGCCGCTGAGTGACCCCACAGACTGGAATCGTGTACGGATTGGCGAGTATCGGGAATTGAAACAGGGTGGAACTGTGACCTTCGGGATGCAATTGCAGCGTCTTGGCGAAGTGACCGTCGAAGGTAGATTGGAAAATCAGCGCGCCTGGAGCTTCTTCGGTCAACCGTTCTCGACCGGAGATTTCAAGATTGGCTCGCTGAAGTTCGGTCTGAAGGTCGACAACCAGGACGTGTTTCCCTATCCTCGCAAAGGCGTTCTCATGAATTTCTTCTACGAATCCGCATTCATGCCGGCGCAGGGCAACGCGGGATTCACCAAGATGTGGTTCTCGTACGACTGGTATCAAACGTATTTTGGAAGACATACCATTCATCCACGTATTCGGTTCGGATTTGCCGACGAAACTCTGCCGATTACCGAACAATTCTCGCTTGGCGGACAAGATAGTTTCTATGGTCTTCGGGAGGACAACAGTCGGGGTCGTCAATTGATGGTCGCGAGCCTCGAGTACCGTTATCGCCTCCCGGTCAAAGTCTTCTTTGACACCTACCTTTCAGTTCGTTATGATCTTGGGTCCATTTGGACAGCCCCTTCAGACGTGCGGCTGGTTGACCTGCGTCATGGGATCGGCGCGGCGTTGGCGTTCGATACCCCGATAGGTCCAGTTGAGTTCTCCCTCGGAGAGAGCTTCTTCTTCCGCAAGGATCTCTTGAACAACCCAATCAGCGTGGGGCCACTGCTCGGCTATTTTAGCATTGGCTACGCATTCTGAGAATCGTAACGAATTGAGGCATTCCTCGTATAATCTGGAAAGACGTTTTTCCTCAGAGGTCGACATGGAGAACCTTTCAGGGGTTCATTCACCAAGAACAATCCGAATAGTTTATTCTGCTGCATCAATTCTCGTTTTGGTGCTCACGCTCTTCAACGCGCTCAATATTCTGTTCTTTAAAGCGACGAGCAACGATCAGTGCGGCTGGATTGTTCGCGAAAAGGGCCAGCCGGGTTTTATCGTCACCCAGATTGTTCCGGGGGGTGTGGCCGATCGCGCCGGGTTGAAAGAGGGCGACATCCTTCTTGCCATCAACGGGAACCAGATCACCCGCACGGAAATTGCGATGCAGACCATCAATGGCATCAAGCGTAATGAGTACGCGGAATACACCATCGACCGCGGGGGAACACTCTTCAAAACTCAGATCCAAATCCTCAAAGTGTTTGATGTCCGATATCTGGTGAACTTTCTTATTGGGCTTGGGTTTCTCGTCGTAGGGCATATTGTTGTCATGTCCCGACCGCAGGGGCTTGTCCAACGTATGTTCGGGCGATATGGTATCTTTGCCATGCTGTTTCTCGGATTGTCTCAGTTTAGTTTTCAGGGGGGCGAATTCTGGGTCTATCATTTGTATGCCACGGCGCTCGTTGTTGGGTGGGTGTTTTCGATTCCCATGATGGTACTCTTCTTCCTTCACTTTCCGGTGAAGACGAGGGCTGCAAGTTGGACATGGCTGAAAGTTGCCCTCTACATGTACAGCATTGTGACCGTCATCCCGACGATTCTGCGACTCTTTTTCGACTGGAAGGGCATGTTGCCGGGATTCGTCGCCGTCATTGTCAATAATACACCGGTGGTGTTCTTCTTTGGAGGATTGATCATCTTCACCCTCAACTACTTTCGCAGTGTCGAGCGGTCGAGGCGAAAACAGGTGCAACCGGTCTTCTATAGCGTCATCATCGGCGCTCTGACGGTTGTCTATTCGAATGTCCTCCAGAGCTCGAACCAGTTTGTGCTTTTCACAGAGCCGGTCCTCCTGCTCCCAATGTTTCTTCTGCTTCTTCTCCCCGTGTCGTTTGGGTACTCGATCTTCAAGTACCGTCTGATGGATATCGACTTTGTCATAAAACGCAGCCTGATGTATGCCATGGTTACCGCCATGCTCGCGGGGCTCTATCTCTTGCTGGTGTACCTCATTGGCAAAGCGATGTCCTATGCCCTGGGGATAGAAGAAAATCAAGTCGGGAGTCTTTTTGCCTTTGTGATCCTTGCGTTCGCCTTTGATCCACTCAAACGCAAAGCGCAGGATTGGATCGACCGTGTTTTCTACCAGGAAAGATACAATTACCAGAAAGCGCTTCTTGAATTCAGCCAGGAACTCCCGACCAAAATCCACCTCGACCAGATTCTCAGCTCCATGATTTCCAGAATCTCCACGACCATGCATGTCGAGAAGGTCGCTGTGGTTTTGTGCGACGACGTTGAGGGTTGTTCCTCCTCGACCCAACACATTGAATCGACCGATTGCGCGTTCGGCAGGGAGCCCGATGGCTTACTGGCGCTTCTTCGGACAACCCGCACAGCACAGTCGTTTTCCCTGCTGTCAACCGAGCCGGATTCATACACAATCCATGCATCGGACAAAGAGAAAATTCTGAGGGCGGGTGTTGTTCTGTCCGTGCCGATGTTTATGCAGGGCCGGCTTATCGGAGCCATGATGGTCGGACCGAAAATGTCGGACAAGGTGTATTCACAAGAAGACATCGATCTGCTTGCGACGGTGGGTGGACAGGCAGCCGTTGCCATCGAGAATGCTCGATTGCACGAATCCGAAATCGAGATGAAACGTATTGAGGAAGAGCTTGCGCTGGCTCGGAAAATTCAACAAGGGTTGCTGCCCAAGGAGAATCCACCTATCAAAGGGTTGGACATCGCCGGCGTGTCAATCCCGGCACTGACGGTGGGTGGGGATTACTTCGACTACATTCCTCTCGGCGCTCACAAACTGCTTGTGGTGGTTGGCGACGTCTCGGGAAAAGGAATGTCCGCCGCACTTTACATGTCGAAAATCCAGGGAATGATTCAGATCCTGGCCCCGATGTATCATGATCCGAAAGAAATTCTCATACAGGTCAATCGCCGGATTTACGAAAGTCTCGAACGAAAATCGTTCATCACCATGATCCTCGCTCTTTTTGACACGGAGGCGAAGCAAGTCCGGATCTGCCGCGCCGGTCACAACAAAGCACTGATCGGTGTGAACGGCAAGCTGGAATATCTGAAGGGAGGCGGAATCGGCCTTGGTCTTGAACGAGGACCGGTGTTCGAACAGGAGTTGGAAGAAGTCAGACAACCGCTCAACGACAATAGCATCTTTGTGTTCTATTCTGACGGATTGACGGAAGCGATGAATGAAGGTATGTCTCAGTTTGGCGAAGAAGCTGTGTTCGACATTGTGAAGCAGAAACGTGCTTTGGGTGCGCGGGAACTGCAGCATACGATTTTGAAATCTGTGGATGAATTCCGCGGAACGGCTGAGCAGAATGATGATCTGACGATTGTCGTTGTCAAAGCTTCTCCTTGATCCGATCGAATCCTTTTCGGTGCCACGACGCCGAAGCCCGGATTGTTTTTCGGGGAAATCTTCCTATATTCAGACTGTTCCCTTGATTCTGTTATTCACTGTATCCAGGGTGAAACTTCTATGACGACGAAAGCCCCAGCTTCTGTGGCGGAATCCCCACAGGATTCACTCGAAAAGATCGCCTATCATGCAGTAGAAGGAATACCGACCCAGGAGCCCAATGATCGGTATCGTCTCGGCTACAACGTGTGGATGTGGCTCGTCGATCGGAAGGGATCATTGGCTCAGGCTATTCACACTGCTGGGTCGCGTCTTCACATCCCGGAGGAAGAAGTTGTCAAAACGGTATCGCAGCGCCTGAAGGAAAAAGGGATCCAGATGTAGCGACCGGAAGCCAGCTTGCTCACCACCTCCTGTGTTCAGCCTCTTAACCCACCATGAGTTTTAACTTTAATTCGCTGCTCCTGTCGTTCATCCCGCTCTTCGTTGCGATTGATATTCTCAGGGTAGTTCCCGTTTTTCTCTCGTTGACCGAGAGGATGGATCGGCGAGAACGACATTCGTTTATCACGCAAGCCACGTTTAAGGCTCTCGGCATTACGGAAAACGATTTTCGTGTGGGAGGGGGTATCGTGCTTCTTGTGCTTGCCGTCAGCGACTTGCTCGTTCCGCCGTCGAAGCAGCGACGGCCCGAATCGTCGGTCGGGATAGTACCGATCGGCGTTCCCCTGATCATCGGCCCGGCGGCGTTGACGACCATTCTTATTCTTGTTGACACGCACGGATATGTTGTCACAATTATTTCCCTTCTCCTCAACCTCATCATCGTCTGGTTCGTGTTCCGATTCTCCGACGTTGTGATCAAGCTGATGGGAGACGTCGGCTCGAAAGCCGTGGCGAAGGTGGCCGAGCTCTTCATGGCTGGCATTGCTGTGATGATGATTCGGGTCGGATTGTCGGGGATGATCAAGAGTTACTAAGGCGAGCGTTCGGCATTTATTCCACGGAAGGACTCAGGATATGGATCTCGGTCTCAAGAACAAAGTAGCTCTCGTTGCTGCGGCAAGCCACGGTTTGGGGCGGGCCTCGGCGTTCGCGTTGGCCCGTGAAGGTGCACATCTTGTCATCTGCTCGCGAAAAGAAGAAAGTGTGAAGGTCACAGCGGACGAAATTCGGGCGAAGACAGGAGCAAAAGTCATCGGTGTGGTGGCAGACGTCAGCAAGAAGGTCGATATTCAACGCTTCGTTCAGGCGGCGATCAGCGAATTTGGCACAGTGCACGTGCTTGTGAACAATGCCGGAGGTCCGCCGACAGGACAAATCCTCTCGATGTCGGAGGAGGAGTGGGAAAAAGGAATTCAGCTGACGTTGATGAGCGTGATTCGCCTTGTCCGCGAAGTGCTTCCCTTCATGGAGAAACAGCAGTGGGGGAGAATCGTCAGCATTGTTTCCATCGCTGCAAAACAACCGATCAACGAACTTCTCATCTCTTCGACGCTTCGACCCGGCATCCTTGGCCTGTCAAAAGTGCTTTCGAACCAGTACGCGAAAGGTAGCATCACGGTGAACACGGTGTGTCCGGGATTGATCCTCACGAGGAGGCAGGAAGAATTGAGTGTCTCGCGTGCAGCTGATAAGAAAATGACGCTCGAGGAATACCTGGCGGACAACGCCAAAGCAATCCCGGCGGGAAGACTCGGCACACCTGAGGAAATTGGAAATGTGGTGGCGTTTCTTGCTTCAGAACAGGCGAGCTACATTAATGGCGTGAATCTTCTGGTGGATGGAGGGTCGGCCAGGGGAATTCATTGAATTGCGATCTTCGATTTCCGATGGATGATTGTAATTACTCCGATCGCCCGTTCCGTCGTTTGAATCGAAATTGTTTACACTATTCTCGCGTAATCCTCGAACGAAAACCCTTCGTGTTGCTCTCTTGAAACAAGTCGGAACACCGATCCTATGAGGTGTTCATACGGCGGAAAAAACGTATCCCCCCGTATTTTTCTCTCTACGATGGTCAGTCGCAACTCGGATGCCGAACTCAGGAGTTGCGCAAAGATCTGCCCGCCGCCGATGACATAAACGTCTCCTTCATCTTTCACGGCCTCCAGAGCAGCCGCAATGGTTGGGTATGTTTCGACGCCATCGAGAGGGTGGGAGGAGAGAATAACGTTGCGGCGATTCGTGAGAGGACTGCTCAGGGTCTCAAACGATCCGCGACCCATGAGTACGGGGTGCCCCATCGTAAGCTTCTTGAATCGCTGCATATCTTCAGGAATATCCCAGGGAACCGTCCGGTCTTTGCCGATGACGCGATCCCGTGTGAGTGCGGCGATGAGGATGAGGTTCATGGGGGCGAGAAAACCTTCCGAAGGTTCACTGGATTGCCAAGGCACCTTCGGAAGGTGCGGATGGGGCTCACCTTCTGAAGACGCGCGTGGGGTTTACTTCCACGGAATTGGAATGCTGAGTAATATGAGCTTTGCTTCGAGGTCTTCTCGTTCGCGGTTACGTTTGATTTCCTGCCCCAGTGGCGGAAGAATGCCGAATTTCATAGCCAACTCTCGGGCCTGTTCAGGATTGCCGGACTGGATTGCCCGGATGACGTCGATTTCCAGACGTGTAAGGTTTGAGCCGCGAAGCCTATAGTCGATGAAGGCTTCCCAAACGGTGGGGCACCATCGCTTCACGATCTCGTGACCGATGACATTCGCATACGAACGGATCTCAAACTGCGCGTGAGGATGCATCCGCAGCAAGAGGAAGTGCAACAGGTTGTGCAGGTCGATTTTCCAATAAGCTTCCGTGTACGTTGAGAGTGGAAGATCTTTTCGCGCCTGCTCCCGCGCAATTCCTTTCTCGACCCGCTCGTTGTACACCCGTCGCGAAAAATCCTGAAGCTCCTGTTCCTGTTGGCTGAGCTGCGTCCCCAGTCCGATTTCTAGAAAGCCCTCGCTTCCTTGCTTATTGTCTTTTGACTGCTGTCGCCATTCCGTTGGGGATGTTCGCTGTGATGCATCAATCGCGAGAGAGTAGCGCGTCGAATATTCGTTGATGTTCGCTGTCCGATGCCGGATCCATTGCCGCCAGCAGTCCATGGGCACGCGCAGGTGGAGCTTGATCTCGGCCATCTCGAACGGCGTCGTGTGGTTGTGGCGAAGCAAATAGCGAATGAGACCGCGGTCTTCATTCACCTTCTTCGTCCCTTTTCCGTACGAGACACGCGCTGCCTGGACGATCGATTCGTCGCATCCCATGTAATCGACAACCCTGACGAAACCATCATCGAGGACCTTGAAGGGGTCACCGAGAACCTTGTCCAGTTCTTCGACGACCGGCCGCTGAAGTTTCTCTGCTTTCTGCTCCATACTCTCCTGTGAATTATTCGTTCGTGCTCTCCTGCGTGCCTACTTCAGTTGGTCTGCAAGCGGAAACGACGGTGCGATATCCGTCGGAATATCTGTCATCTTGTCGATCGCAGCCTTCATCTCCGGTTTCATCATCACGTACTGATCAAAAAGCGCTTTGGCTTTCTCGTAGCTTCCTTCGGCCTGAATAGTCATGATATGAGCCGTCAGCCGCTGTGTGGCATCTTTGATCTTGGCGAAGTTGACTTTGAATCTCCCTGTAGCGGCGCTGTGCTCAAATGCGCCAAGGTCCGCCAGGTAATTGAACTGCAATGCCATCCCCTTGCCGTGCGCGTCGCTGATGCCGAACCGGATGGACCGGAATGCGCTTGCCAGGTAGGTGACATACATCGGCTCCTCCATCGATTTTGGGACGACCCCTCTGTCGATCAAATACTGCAAGGCAAAGAGCCCCGAGATATCAGCTTTCGCTTCTTCGAGAGCCGATCCGAGTTCCTTCATCTGCTGGCGGACGGTCGTTTGCTTTCCGTCAATCGTGAGCGTATGAGGTCCGAGTCCATGCATCAATTCGTGAGCGAGGATGTGCGTGAAGAACGGCTCAAACGCTATCATGGACTGTTGACTGGAATCAACAGCGATCTTTGCGATGGGAACAAGAGCCTTCTGGAACTTTGCTTCGGTGACATTCCTCAGCATGACCCGCTTGCTTCCTTTTTCGCGCGTGACGCGCTCGTCATTCGGAAGATTAAATGCTGCGGTCTGGACGCCGGCTCGGGATTCTCCGCCGACAAGGACCTCATCCACAACACGAATAGGGGCCGATGCTCCGAGTTTGGGATTTCTGTACTTGGGAAGTATGGGAAGATTGTTCTCAACATCCTGCAGTTGTTTCGCGAACATTGCCAGCTTGTTCGTCTCTTCATCATTGCGAAGCGTGATAAATGCCTCAAAGGCCGCTTTGTAATTGAACAGATCGTCCATGTACACTTCATACGGGCCGATCGTCGGCTCAATGGGGCTGTCGAGATCCATCCAGGCGATATCGCTCGCATAGTAGTCATTGCTGAGAAACGCATCTGCGCGCTTCGTCAGAAACGCCTTAAGGCTGGAGTTCGTGGTGAGTGCTGCAGCCTCATTCAGCAGTTTGGCGGCCGGTTCGAGCAGGTCCTTGTACTCTTCATTGTAGGGGACGGCCTTCAGCTTCCGGTCAGCATCACGACGCACGGTATAGAAAAATCCCGTTGCCTTCTGCTTTTCTGCCTCGGGAAGTTTTTCCGCCCAGGCGTTGAACTCTTCCTTCGTCATGTCCTCGGGATAGTAGTTCGCAACCGCCGGACGTTTCGGGACGCCGTCGATGAATGCGTCTTCGTGGTCGACCGTTGACCATGGTCCCATGTTCAGTTTGAAGTACTTTAACCGGAGTAGTCCCTCCGGGGTTGCGTCCGCTTCGAGTTTCTGTTGAAGCGCTTCGTTGCCGCTCCACACCTGGCGCAGATAGATCTTGTCGATGATCTTCGATGCCTCGAGCAGTTTGGCGAGCGCTTTTCGGTCGCCGTCGCTCAGCTTTGAAACATCGGCAGTGATTTCAACGGGGGCGAAGCGGTTGATCTTCGCTTCGAGGTTGGATAATTTCTTTGTTTCCATTTCAGATTTTTTGCATCCGGCTGTGAATGTGACGGCGGCCAGAAGAACGAGGCCTGTGATCAGGATTTTCATGATCTGTTCCAAAAAGGGAGTGGAGGAAAGTGGACGGCACTGCGCGTCAGGACAGAAGAATCTAATAGTTAATGGATGGAGAATCAAGAGAACGGTTTTGGCCACCCACTACATGCCCTCGAGCTTGATTTTTGTATAAGACCGAGTCTCGATGTCCACAACCCAGAAATTCGCACCGTCCCAGGCAAGGCCGGTTGAAGAGAAAACAGGATTCCGATTCTCGTTGGCCGGGTTCATCGTGAGTTGGTCGAGCGCGACAATCCGGTTATCAAAGGATGCATCGCGACAATAGAAGATGCTTGTGCCGTTTGAAGAGACGTCACTGGGCATTCCGATGAAACTGGGAGTCTCTGAAAACCAACTGGTAACCTCGCCAGTGTGGGGGTTGATGATCCCGGCCTGCTGATTGCCGGAAGAGGTCCACCAGAAGCCGTAGAGTTCCCCTCTGTGAGCCACGATGGTCGCCAAGGTTTTGCCTGGCGTCGAAATGGTTTTGGTTGAATCTACGCGGAGGGTCGTCAAATCCAGCGCCACCAGTCGTTGCGTGAAGTAGTCATCACCACTCCGGTAATACGAATACGCGGTGTCTCCAGCGACTGTGAATGCCAGAAAGTACTGACTTCTGTCGTACGGTGGACTGAAATTCAGCTTGAGTGACACACGTTGACCGGTGGCGGTATCTATCCGGGCGATCTCTTGAAATTCGAGCGCGAGAAGTGAGCCTCGGTGAAAAGAAAGAAAGAAGAATGGGGGGTCGAAGTTGCCATCCGATTGCCGGATTTGTTTCAGTATCTTTCCGACACCCGGCGGTGTTCGAACTGCTAACTCGTTTGAGAAATTCCTTTCGCCGGTTCCGAAGTGTGCTGCGACGCGGAATGAGTAGTCGGTGCTGTAGTCCAAACGGGGTTTCGACTGAAAGTATATTGGGACCACCCTTCCGTACGATTGCGTCGGAGCAGCGTATGAGCCAGCTAAGGTATCAATATCATAGTACACCGGGGTTGTGGAGGTGCGTGCCTGGAGAGTGAGGGAAGAAATGTTTCTCCACAGTTCCTTTCGGGTCGGACGATCGATAAGAATTTCGACACGCTGATAGCCATTCTGATCTATAGAGATCTGCGGTGTCCAATCTGTAGTGCTCGAATAGACAGGCGTGAGCGGGAGTTTCTCCGTGCAACCGGAAAAGAGAATGGCAGACAGGAAAAATGCGAGGCCCGCAGGCGCGATCTTAGAATTCATACGAGACCCCCAGGCTGATGCCAGCTCCCGAAAGGTCGAGAGATGTGGGCTGCTCTGTTTCCCACCAGCGCCCGACTGGTGTCAGATACCACAATTGGTGCAGCAGGTGACTATTGATGAACCCATTCCCGGGAGATATGATAAGGCCGAAGTAGCCGGCTGCCTCACCCAATTGCGCCTCGAATGTTCCGGGTCCCCCAATCGACGTACCATACGAGTAAGCATAGACATCCGTCTCAGAGCCGCGCCCGCGCAAATTTTTCAGGGTTAACCATCGGTATTCAATTCGAGGAACGATGCTCAACCTTCCGAACGCACTAAAATGTGCCTCAATGTGTGCATGTACGCCCAGTGCTGATTCTTTTAGATTGGCAGAGAACAAATAGGCATCAGGAGTCGATTGGAAATTTGCCTGAAAATCAAGGTTGGCGGGGTATCGGATGATGGATGCACCGGCAGAGAGACTGAGATCATCGTCAAGTGTGTAGGCATAGGCTAGGCCGGCGCCGAAATGAAACGAACTCAGCCACATGGTCTGAAAGTAGGATTGACTGTAGCTTGATGTCGATACATTGTGGAAATCCATCACACCTTCTGTGTGTAGCCAGCCGGCAACAATGGTAACGGAAAATGAGGAGAATACCCGATAGCTTGCTTCGAGTTGATAGGTCAAGTCACCGTTGATCTGATCCAGACTGCCACTTGGGTTTCGGTAAGCCGGATTATACCGTATCGCCTCCTGAACGAGCAGGAGGGACTCGTTGTATTTTTTCCAGGGAGCATAATGGTAGGAACCGGAAGCAGACAGGGAAAGCCTGCTTAGGGAAAGCCACGATTCGTCGCCCTGCTGGGCGAGAAGATTGTTGAAAGCAAGAAGGAACGTGAGGCAAACAACGAAGGCACTGCGTGCCACTGTCTGCTCCTCTCAGGATCCTAAGATCCCGAAACCCGCAACTCAAAACTCATAACTCCCGCTACGAACTACACCGCCGGCTGTTGCTGCGTCAGACAATGTAATGTACCAAATCCGTAGACAAGATCAACCGCATGGATGCCTACCACCGGCCGATCAGTTATCAGCTCCGAGAGAATTCCCAGCGCTTTCCGGTCATTCGGATCATTGAATGTTGGCACGATGACTGCCGCGTTGCTGATGTAGAAATTCGCGTAGCTGGCCGGGAGCCGAATCCCGTCGATGTGCAACGGCGCAGGCATCGGCAGCGGAACGACCTGAATTTTCGATCCGTCCTCAAGCCGCATTCCCTCGAGCCGTTCACGGTTCTCATTCAGCGGTCTATAGTTGATGTCGTTCGCGTTGGATTCCTGGATTAGCACAACAATATCGCGTTTCACAAACCGGCAAATATCGTCGATGTGGCCGTGGGTGTCGTCTCCGACAACGCCGTGTCCGAGCCAGAGGACGTTCGTAACTCCCAGGTTGTTTTTCAGCGCCTGATCGACGTCGGATTTTCCGAAGCCCGGATTGCGAACCTGGACCTTCGTGTCGAGGAGGCATTCCTCCGTCGTCAGCACTGTCCCCGTTCCATTCACGTCGATACTCCCGCCTTCGAGAACGAAATCCTTCGTGCCGATCTTCGCCGGGAGTAACTTCACACCGAGTTTCTTTGCAGCTTTCGGCGGCACCGCATCATCCTTTTTCCAATCGGGATATCGTGACCACGCGGTAAATCGGAATCGAACAACAGCCACTTCGGTTTTCGGGTCTGTCCTCTTGACGAATATTGGACCGAAATCGCGCGTCCAGCCGCGGTTTGTCGGATAGTTGAAGAACTCCACCATCTTCAGATCGACACCGATTCTCTTCAGAACACTTTTTGCCTGTCTTTGAATATCCGGAACAGCGATAACGCGAACGATCTCACCTTGGGAGATCTTGCGCACCATCTCGCCGAATACCCACGGAATGGGGGCGAACTTTCCCGGCCAGTCAGTCTTGTTGTGCGGCCAGCCAATCCAGGTGGCTTCATGTCTTTCCCACTCGGCGGGCATTCGATAGCCCAATGCGGACGGAGTCTTTTCCATCGCTTTCTTATTCATTGTTCGGTGGAACCGCATCGAGGAAGCGGTGTGTCATTCCTTCGTAGGCATCGATTCTTCGATCGCGCAGGAACGGCCAGTTGCGGCGAATGTCTTCGAGGTGAACGAGATCGACGTCCGCCATGAGGATTTCCTCTTTCTCAATCGATCCTTCCGAAAGCAGCACTCCTTGCGGATCGGCAATGAACGAAGAGCCCCAGAACTCAATCCCGGCGCTCGTCTTGTTCGGCTTCTCGAGTCCGATTCTGTTGACCGCCGCGACATAGATTCCATTTGCGATAGCATGGCCTCGCTGGACTGTCTGCCACGCATCACGTTGTGCCTCGCCGTGCTGTTTCTTTTCGAGAGGATGCCAGCCGATAGCCGTGGGGTAAAAGAGGATGGACGCACCCTGCATTGCAGAGAGTCGTGCGCCCTCGGGATACCACTGATCCCAGCAGATCATTGTGCTGATGCGGCCGACCCTGGTGTCGAATGCCTGGAAACCGAGATCTCCGGGAGTGAAATAGAACTTCTCATAGTATGAAGGGTCATCCGGGATGTGCATCTTGCGGTACAATCCTACCATCTGGCCGTTGGAATCAATGATGGCTGCGCTGTTGTGATAAATTCCGGGTGCTCTTCGCTCGAACAGGGGAGCAATGATGACGATTTTCAGTTTCTTCGCGAGCTTTTCGATGACTTTTGTCGTCGGACCGGGAATCGGCTCTGCAAGGTCGAAAAGAGCTGCATCCTCAACCTGGCAGAAGTACTGCGAAAGGAAAAGCTCCGGGAGACAGACAATGTGTGCTCCGGCATCAGCTGCCTCCTCAATCTTCAAGGCAGCTTTTCTAAGGTTCTTGTCCGGGTCGGTGCCGAGTGCCATTTGTACAAGTCCGACGGAGAATTTCTTTGGAGTCGGCATGAGGATTGCTTCCCTTTAAATGAAATTTGTGACGACAAAAGTACCTCAATCTGGTCTGAGAAGCAAGATTATGGCTGAGGTGTCGTGCTTCTTGACAAAGATGGCAATACTTACGATAATGACACCAGGAGTTTCCATGGAACGCAATAAACGTGTCTATACCATTCTGCTTCTCCTCACTGCACTCTGGTGCTGCGGGATTCTGCTCGCTCCGGCGTTGCAGGCAAGCCATTCCATGGGAGCTTCCGTAGTGTATTCAGCCTACGCTCCCATCTGTCACCAAATCGACGGCCGCTGTTTCCATCTCTTTGGTGCGAAGTGGGGCGTCTGCATCCGTTGTTCCGCGATCTATTTTAGTTTCTTCCTTTCGCTTCTCATGTACCCATTCTTCCGTCGCTTGTCTTTTCCATCGTATCCCGGACGCCGGTGGATCGCTCTTGCGGTGGTTCCGATGATCATTGATGTACTCCTGAACTTCACCGGAATTTATCCAAGCACACCAATGACGAGGTTGATGACAGGGGCGTTGTTCGGATCGGTTCTCCCGCTGTTCATTCTCCCTCCTTTACTGGAAGGGATCGCACAACTTCGAAGTCAATTCTCAGCACGAGGAGGTTTCTTGTATGCTCGAAAAGCCCAATAAGCTTAGGATTGCTCTGATCTGTGGCGTCGCCATCGGTACTGTTTCGGCGGTGCCCGGTATCAGTCTCATCAACTGTTGCTGCTGTGCGGGTGTCTGGCTGGGGGGAGTGCTGGCGATGTATTTGTACAAACAGCAATTAACGGAAGGAATGCCTCCCCTTGAATCCTCCGACGCCCTTATGCTCGGACTGATGTCGGGCATCATCGGAGCGTTTACCGCAACCGTGATTAATGTTGTGATTCTGGCGATCTTCGGTCCCGTCGAACAAGGGCTGATGAGATCTATCGTGGGAAAGCTTCTTGATCGACTCGTCGAACAGGGTGGATTGCAGACCGACATGGCAGAGTCGATGAAGGAACAGATCGAGCAATCTATCAGGGACTCCGGCAAACTCTCCAACATCTTTGGAAGCCTGTTCATGACGCTGATTCTGTATCCGATCTTTTCTATCCTCGGTGCGCTCCTGGGTTTCGCGATTTTCCGACCGAAGAATCCACCTCCTACGACGATGGTGCAATAGCATGAGACATGTTTTCATGATTTGTCTTCTGTCGCTGTCGACCTTGGGAATGGTCGCCTTTTCACAAGAACGGGAGAAGGCGATAGAAAAAATCCTTCTCGATCAGGTCGTCGCGTGGAACGCGGGGGACATTGAGGGATACATGAAGGGATATTGGAACTCGGATAGTACGGTCTTTCTTAGCGGAGGGAATCTCACTCGGGGCTACAACAATGTTCTCTCTCGTTACAAAAAATCATACGACACTCGCGACAAGATGGGGCAACTTGAATTCACAGAGCTTCGAATCAGAATGATGGCTCCGACCCTCGGGGTTGCCACCGGTGTCTGGCGGCTTCATCGCGCGAAGGACCAACCTTGGGGTCGATTCACACTTCTCGTGGAACAGAAGCCGGAGGGTTGGCGCATCGTCCACGATCATACCTCATCTGCAAACTGAATTTCCTGTCTGCGTTTCTCATCTTTTCAGAGGCCATCTCGAAAAAGACAACAGTCATTCCCGCTTGTTGTGGGCGGCCTGCCATCAGTGTACTTCCAGGGCGGGCAGGCAAAGAGCGGAACATTCGGGGAGTGACATCGGGGGCTTTGAAATACTGTTCTGCTCGATCGCGAGGCAAGAAGACGGATCTCTTCCGGTCTTAGGTTTTGCGCAGTTTTATCCGAAACGTTGTGCCCAGTCCCGGCTTGCTGTCTTTGAGGATGAGTTTGCCGCTGTGGTAGATCTCGATGATGCGCTGGGAGAGGCTGAGTCCCAAACCCCAGCCTCGCTTTTTCGTAGAAAAACCAGGCCTGAAGACTTCCTTGCGATACGTCATGTCAATCCCCTTGCCCGTATCTGTCACATCGATGTTGACGAACTTCTGTCGCGAGGAAAGCGAGATCGTGATCTTCCCCGAGCCGTTTTCGATCGCGTCCAGCCCGTTCTTGATCAAATTCTCGATCACCCATTCGAACAGCTCGCTGTTCATTTGAACCGTAATGGGTGATTTGTATTCGAGCGACAGTTGAACCTTTTTGCCCGTCTGGGGGATGCGCCGCTGGAAGTACTGGATGACCTTTTCGATGACCTCCACCAGGTTCTCGTCCTTAAGATCGGGTTTGGAACCGATGCGGGAGAACCGGCTCGCGATCTTCTGAAGCCGCTGGAGATCGTTGTCCATATCATGAAGCGTCTCGGTGATTTTCGGGTCCGAGCTTCCGGTCTGATGCTTCAGAAGTTCGACCCATCCCATCATGCTGGAGATCGGTGTGCCAAGTTGGTGTGCTGTCTCTCGTGCCATGCCGACCCAGATATTGCTCTGTTCACTCCTCTTGATATAGCTGAAACTGATGTACCCGATCAGGATCCAGAACGCAACTACTGCGATCTCGATGTAGGGCAGGAGCCGGAGGCGTGAGATCAGCTTTGATTCTCCGTAGTGAACGTAGTTCAGGATGAGAGTTTCGGAAGCCGCGCTACGAATCTTCGTATTCCGTTCATCCATCTCTGCCATTAGTTTCTTGAGGTAAAGACGCTGTTGGACCGTCGACATGCTCGAGTCGAGCGTAATATTCTTGACGTTCAGGGCGTATGGCTGGAGAGGCTCGTCGGCGGCGTCGGAGAGAATCAGCGGGAAATCGATATTGTTGATGATCTCCTCCAGCACGAAACTGTAGTCGCCCGGTTGCGTCTTGTTGCTGCCGATGTAGTCGATGGACTTGACGAAGACGCTTGCGATGTGCTTCTGGGTTGCTTCGAGGTCACGAACAATAGAATGCGTGTACCAAAGAGTTCCTGCAACGATGATGAAGGCAAAGATGAGCAAAGCGACCTTCAGCTCGCTGGATTGGGGGAGCAAATTCCGATTGTTGGTTTTCATGAACGAATCGATGACCGCGAGTGTTATCGGGCGATGAGGGTTTGGTCACGCCGCGCACCGACGGAAACCATCCACACCTTGGTCTGAAGCAGTGATGCTATCGCTTCGATATAGGACCGTGCGCGTGCCGGAAGCTTTCCGTACGACCGGATACCGGACGTAGTTGTTTTCCACCCTTTGAACGTGCGATACTGTGGCTGCGCCAGTTCAAGCATGCGAAGATCCGTCGGGAAGTTCCGCACTTTCTTTTCGCCGACCATGTAGCCAACGCACACCTTGATTTCCTCGAACTGATCGAGCACGTCAAGTTTCGTCATTGCTATCTTCTGAATTCCGTTGATACGGAGAGAATACTGTAAGCTCACAATATCCAGCCAGCCGCAGCGGCGCGGGCGGCCGGTCGTTGCACCGAATTCGCCCCCGGTTTTCCGCAGGCGTTCTCCCGTTTCGTCGTTGAGCTCCGTTGGAAAGGGGCCATTGCCGACGCGGGTCGAATACGCTTTCACAACGCCTACCACAGATTGAATGGCCGTCGGGGGGATTCCCAATCCTGTGCACGCACCGCCGCTTGTCGGGTTGGACGAAGTCACGAAGGGATACGTGCCGTGGTCGACATCGAGCAATGCTCCCTGAGCTCCCTCGGCGAGGATTTTCTTCTTTTTCTTGAGAGCGCTATGCAGATACAGCGAAGTGTCGGTGACGTACTCGTCGATCATCTTGTCGAACTCCTGATACTCGTGAATGATCGCGTCGACGTCAAGTTCTTTCGAGTGGTAGACCTTACTGAAGAGCCGGTTGTTCTCTTCAATGTTGCGTTTCAGTTTCTTTCCCAGCGTGTCGCGGTCAAGCAGATCCACGACGCGTATTCCCGTGCGGGTGTACTTGTCGATGTACGCGGGGCCGATCCCCCGACCGGTAGTGCCGATTTTCTCTTCCCCTTGTTCGCGGATAGAGTCGAGCAATTTGTGGTACGGCATGATCAGGTGTGCGTTGTGGCTGATCAGCAGTCGTCCTTTCACGTCGATACCAAGCTCATGCAACTGGCCGATCTCTGCCATGAGAGCGACGGGGTCAAGGACCACGCCGTTGCCAATGACACATGTGACATGTTTATGGAAGATGCCCGAAGGAATGAGATGGAGGACATACTCCTTGCTTGTAATGCCGTTCGGCGTTATGGTGGGGATAACGACCGTATGGCCGGCATTGGCACCTCCCTGATATCTGGCGACGATGTCAACGTTTTCGCTGAGGTGGTCTACGATCTTTCCCTTGCCTTCATCCCCCCATTGAGCGCCAACGATGATCTGAACGGGCATACGATGTCCTTCGTGAAAATCTTGAGTGAGCGTACATCATCTGAGGAGTCGGGAGGAAATCTGCGCGTGACCGATTGGACCATATGAGGAGGTCGGGAGTGTTGATCGGTTCGCCGCCTGATTCCCAAAAATTGTAGGCAAAAAATGAACGAAATACAAGGTGAAGCCCTGCGAATGGGTTTTTGCCTTTCAGTCGTTAATGGGTTATATTTTCGTCGCAATCAGTTGAACTTCCGACCCTTCACAGCGAAAAAGGTCCAGCGTGGATAAATTCGTTATTCATGGCGGTAAGAAGCTGAAAGGTACCGTGCAGGCAAGCGGCGCTAAGAACGCATCGCTCGCTTTGATGCCTGCAACCCTTCTTGCATCGGGAGAGTATAAGCTCCATAATACTCCGGAACTTCGCGACGTGGCGACGATGTCCCGGCTGCTGGAGACGATGGGGCTGAAGATCAGGCGGGATGATCATACGCTCACGATCAATTCGTCGTCGATCACGAGTTTTGAGGCACCGTACGAGCACGTCAAAAAGATGCGCGCGTCAATCTACGTGCTCGGTCCGTTAGTCGGGCGTTTCGGTCAGGCGGATGTCTCTCTGCCCGGAGGCTGTGCCTGGGGTCCCAGGCCCGTCAATCTTCACATCGAAGGCCTCCGCAAACTTGGGGCGGAGATCGAAGTAGAAGGAGGATACATTCGGGCGAGGGCAAAGCGTCTGCACGGCGCTCGCATCGTGTTCGATGTCTCCAGTGTCGGCGCCACAGGCAATGTGATGATGGCGGCGGTTCTCGCACAGGGAACCACGGTGATCGACAACGCAGCGATGGAGCCGGAAATAGCGGCTCTCGGACATTTTCTCAGGGCAATGGGAGCAAAGATCGATGGCGTTGGGACGAACCATCTTGAGATCGAAGGTGTGGATGCGTTGCACCCGGCGGATTGTGTAACGATCCCTGACCGCATCGAGACCGGCACGCTCCTCATCGCCGCGGCACTCGTCGGAGACCGAAATGCATCTGTCCGCATTGAGCGGTGTTCTCCGTCCCACATGAGCGCAGTGACGACGAAGCTGGAAGACGTCGGGGCGAAACTTACGTTGGGAAAAGACTTCATCGAAATTGTTCCGCCTGAATCCATCCGGCCCGTCAATATTACCACGTCGATCTATTCCGGTTTCCCCACCGATATGCAAGCCCAATGGATGGCATTGATGAGTCTGGCTCAAGGAACGAGCATTATCACGGAAACCATCTATTCCGATCGTTTCATGCACGTTCCGGAATTGATCCGGCTTGGATGCAATATCACCGTCAAGGACAACATTGCGACCGTCGTCGGGGTCCATCGGCTGATGGGAGCAAAAGTGATGTCCACGGACCTTCGGGCGAGCGCTTCACTCATTCTCGCCGGTCTGGCAGCAGAGGGGATGACAGAGGTCCTTCGGGTCTATCACCTCGATCGCGGGTACGAACAGATTGAAAGAAAACTCGCCAGCCTCGGAGCCGAGATTGAGCGCGCGAGCGGAGAAGAGTTCTGATCCTTCCGTAGAAACCATTCGTCTTTTCCCTTCGCTTCTGTGAGGGGTGGACGCGAAGCACTTCATAGCCTTCCTATCGCGTGGCGATGATCAAAGAGTTCCTATCGTATCGATCCCATGTCATCGCGCTCGCGGTACTGTCGATCGTTGCCATTGTCCTCACGCAAATCCCGCTTTTCAATTATCTCGGATTTGAATTCTCTGCGGTCATCGCTCTCTCGTGGAGTCTCATTGCCGGGCTGCTGACCATTTCGCTCTGGAACAAACGGAGGGATCCATCGAACGAGAAGTTCGCGGCGTTTGCCCTTCGATCACTTGCGACGGTCCTACTTGCTCTCCTTCTTCCCCTGGTGGTCATTGCGGTGAACGCCTTTTTCGTCAAGAACTGTTCGTTCCCGCAGGGCATCGTGCTGTTTTTTCTCGTGGCTGTTCTTGGAGTTGTCTTCACCCACGCCGTGTCACTGTTGTGCATTGTTGCGTTTCCACGTTGGAGGAAATCCAGCCTGATGATCGCGTGGATTGCAGTGCTTGCTCAGATTCCCTATGTGGGGTTCACGGGGCCGCAAATCTTCGCTTTTAATCCCATTCTTGGATTCTTTCCGGGTTTGACATACGATGAGACGCTTGATGTCACAGGACGGTTGCTGGTGTACCGTCTGGGAACACTCGCGCTGGGGCTTTTGATTCTTCTCGTGGCGGCATCAGTCCATCGGCGGCGAACCAACAGCGAACTTCAGTCGTCTCGATCCATGTCGATCATGCGCCGGGGTACCATGATTGTGCTCGCGGCAGGTGTTGTGTTCCTCTTTTTCTTCAGCGACCGGATCGGCCTGTCTTCTTCAGAGTCGTCGATCCAGCAGGCGCTTGGGGGAAGGATAGAGACTGAACATTTCATCGTGTTCTATCCGGACACGCTCTTCAAAGGTCCGAGGTTGGAGCAAGTCATTCAGTTGCATGAATTCTACTTCTCCCAGGTGTCGAGAGCGCTGTGGGTCAAACCCGGAAGGAAAATCCGATCATACATCTACGCAACACCGATGCAGAAAGGAAGACTCATCGGTGCCGCCAACACGGATATTGCGAAGCCGTGGTTGTGGCAATTGCATATCAACGCGGGTGACGTTGATGCATCGCTTCGACACGAGCTTGTTCACGTCATGGCCGCTGATTTTGGATTTCCGCTTCTTCGGATAGGAGTCAATTCGGGATTGATTGAGGGGCTCGCGATTGCGGTCGAGCGTTTTGAATATGAAGAATCGGTACACAAACTTGCTGCGATGGTCTTTGCCACGGGGGCTGCTCCCGATATGCAGAGTCTTTTTTCTCTCTCGGGGTTCATGAAGGCTCCCGCCGGTGTCAGCTACACGCTCGCGGGTTCGTTCTGTCGATATTTGATCGATCGATACGGTTTGCGTCGATTCAAGCTCTTGTACAAGACAGGTGAATATGCGATTCTCTACGACAAGCCGCTCCCGTTGCTTCTGCAGGAATGGCGCCGCTCGCTCGATCGTTTCCATTTCAGTGAGGGTGATGTCGAGAAGGCAAATTATCTCTTCAGACGACAATCGATCTTCGGAAAGGAATGTGCGCGTGTTATCGCAAATCTGAACACAGAAACGCGCGCAAAGCTGTCAAATCGGAATTTTGAAGAGGCTCTGCAGTCAGCAGAAAGGTCCATCGACAAGACGATGAGCACGGAGGCAGTCTATCAGAAAACGACGGCTTTGATACGACTCGGGCGATACTCAGATGCGATTGTATTTGCTCAGACCAGGCTCAGAGATTCAACGGCTGCATCCTCATTTCTCACATTGAAATTCCTTCTCGGGGATGCACTCTGGGGAGCGGATTCCCTTGAGAATGCGATGAAGGTATATGGCGAGCTGCTTCGTGCACATCTTTCTCTCTCGTGGGACGAGTCCATCACGTTGCGACAAGAGATTGTGCTGAATCCAGATCTTGCGCATGCACTGAAGTCTCTCTTCCTTTCATCAATCGAGGATTCAGTCCGGATGCCTTTCTTTGAAAACCTCGTGCGGGCCTTTCCAAAGGAACCGATTGTGAAGTATCTCCTGGCTCGCGAGGAAGCGGCGGCGGAACGATATGATGAGGCCATGCGCTTGCTCGACGGGCTGAGTGTTTTCCGGTCGCCTGTTTTGGAGCATTCCCGGCAGAGACGACTCGCACAACTTGCAATGGCGCTCGGTCATTATCAAAAATCGAAATTGTACTATTGGCAGTCGCTCAATCACGCCTATCGCGACACGCAGTCATTGGAGATCGAAGAAAGGCTCAGGTTCTGTGACTGGATGGATGAATTTGGTCATCGGCCGAATTGATTTTCCCGCGAATTTTGGCTTAATTGCTCTGCACTTTTACTGATATTCTTCGCACCGAACCCGCTTTTCTGACAAATATTCCTGGAGAAAACAATGCACACGACAATCACTGATGTTTGGTCGCGCGAGATCCTCGACTCACGAGGCAATCCCACGCTTGAAGTTGAAGTAACACTTGAAGATGGAACAATCGGCCGCGCGGCAGTCCCGAGCGGTGCTTCAACAGGTGAAAATGAAGCTGTTGAACTGCGCGATGGTGACAAGGCACGCTATGGCGGCAAGGGAGTGCTCAAGGCCGTCGAAAATGTGAACAATGTGCTGTCTGAGGAGGTTGTTGGATTCGAGGCGACAGATCAGATCGGCATCGATAAGATGATGATTCAGCTTGACGGGACTCCGAACAAGGGGAAACTCGGCGCCAACGCCATCCTGGGCGTTTCGCTGGCGACGGCAAAGGCGGCCGCCTTGACTCTTGGCATGCCGTTGTATCGCTACATCGGCGGCACGAATGCAAAAATTCTTCCCGTACCGATGATGAATATTCTGAACGGCGGCAGCCACGCAGATAACAACGTCGATTTCCAGGAATTCATGATCATGCCCATCGACGCTCCTTCGTTTGCAGAGGCGTTGAGGATGGGAGCTGAGATTTTCCATTCATTGAAATCAGTCCTCAAGAAAAAGGGATATAATACGGCCGTTGGCGATGAGGGAGGATTTGCTCCGAACCTCAAGTCCAATGAAGAAGCTGTCGAGGTCATCCTCGATGCCATCGGGAAAGCAAACTACAAACCGGGTGAGCAGGTGTATATCGCTCTCGATCCCGCAGCCAGTGAGTTCTTCGACACCGACAAGAAGAAATACATCTTCTCGAAGTCTGACAAATCCGAAAAAACTCCCGAACAGATGGCGAAGTACTGGGAAAGTTGGACCAAACAATATCCCATCGCGTCCCTGGAAGACGGTATGGCAGAGGGTGACTGGGAGGGATGGAAGATTTTGACGGATCTGGTCGGCAAGAGAGTTCAACTCGTCGGCGACGATGTGTTTGTGACGAATGTCGACTATCTCTCAAAGGGAATTGACATGGGTGTCGCCAACTCGATCCTGATCAAGCTCAATCAGATTGGTACTCTTACGGAGACACTGGATTGTATCGAGATGGCGAAGCGCGCACGGTACACCACCGTCCTCAGCCATCGCTCCGGCGAAACGGAAGATACGACCATTGCCGATGTTGTCGTAGCGACGAACTCAGGCATGATCAAGACGGGATCCGCGAGCAGGACGGATCGCATCGCGAAGTACAATCAGCTCCTTCGCATTGAAGAAGAGCTCGACACCAACGGCTACTATGCCGGCTTCGGCGCGTTGAATGTGAAGCTCGCCTAGTTCATTCATTGAATAGACTCAGGGTAATTCATCTATGACTCCAATCAAGTTTGGGACAGACGGTTGGCGCGGGCTGATCGCTGACGATTTCACGTTCGACAATCTCTCCAAGGTTGCCCTTGCGACCGCGAACTACTTCAAACGGCACAAGAAAATCAAGAACGGCATTGTCATCGGTTACGATTCGAGATTCCTCAGCAAGGAATTCGCGGAAGCAACAGCGACTGTTCTGGCGAACAAGGGAATCAAGGTCATCCTGTCTGACAAGATTTCGTCGACACCCATGGTCTCGCTCTTGACGACGAAACTGAAAGCAGCCGGCGGCATAGTGATCACGGCAAGCCACAATCCTGCACGCTACAATGGATTCAAAATCAAAGGCGACTTCGGCGGTCCGGCTCGTCCCGAAATGATTGAGAAGGTCGAGAAGGAACTGAAGAAGGTACTGAAATCGAAAGTGGCGCAGGCGCACAGCTTCGAAGAGCTCTTGAAGAAGGGAGCCATCAAGAAAATCGATTTCACAGAGGTCTATGTTGAGGACATCAAGACAAAGATCGATATCCCTCTCATTACATCGTCCGGCCTCAAGATTGCCTATGATGCCATGTATGGGGCCGGTCAGGGTGTATTCTCTCAGTTGGTACCGCCGAGAGCTGAACTCCGGAACTCGTTCAACCCTTCGTTTGGCGGGACACATCCCGAGCCCATTCCGCAGAACATAAGGGACCTGTCCTCCGCTGTCGTGATGAAGGGGTGCGACATCGGCATCGCGACTGACGGTGATGCTGACCGGATTGGCGCCATGGATGAGAACGGCAACTTCGTCGACTCGCATCGGATTTTCGCCATCCTCTTGAAGTACCTTGTCACGGAGAAGCACCTTACCGGCGAGATCGCAAAATCGATATCAGTCAGCCAGATTATTAACAAGATGTGTGAGAAATATGGGCTGAAACTGCATGAGACTCCCGTTGGGTTCAAGTACCTGTGTCGCTTGATGACTGAGCGAAACATCCTGATCGCGGCGGAAGAGAGTGGCGGACTCGGTGTGCGGATGCATCTTCCGGAGCGCGACGGCATCTACATTGGACTTTTGCTCTGCGAGGTGATGGCCACACGAAAGCGCAAACTGAGCGAGCTTGTCGAAGAACTGATGATAGAGTTCGGGTGGCATTACTTCAACCGCGTTGACGCGCGCATGACGGAGAAAGAGAAACAGCAAACGTTGGCCGCATACAAAAAGGGGATCAAGTCGCTGGCCGGATATCCAGTCCGGAGAGTGCAAACAACGGACGGCTTTAAACTCTTCTTCGATGATGCCTGGGTGCTGATGCGAGCCTCCGGGACTGAGCCGTTGATTCGATTCTATGCCGAAGCGGACTCTGTGTTCAAATTGAACGCGCTCTTGAAGGCTGCGACCGAAGTGTAGGGGGAAGGGGTGTGGCGAAATCGACGAGGGTGGGAGATGTGTGCGTCGAAATTTTGCGGTACGTTTTCCAAACCTCCCTGTTTCATACAGTGGAGGTTTTTTATTGCCGGGCGGAAATAATCCAGTTCACACTTCGCTCTATCCAACGGCACATCTCCATATGGAGCGTCGCTCTTTTTCGGGTTGCGAACTTGGGGGGGCAGTTGTTGATCTCCGATTGGCGCTCGAGAATCGTGGATTGAAGAGCAGAGATCACCATCAGAAATCACAAACCGGAGATCGGAAATAGTCATGGGTGATAGTGGACCAGCACTGTTGAAACGCGGTGACGAAATAGTCCTTGGCGTGGACGATGCCGCGTTCGAAGGGCGAACCATTGGCAGGCACGAAGGATTCGTAGTGTTTGTCGACGGTGCAGTTCCTGGCGACACAGTCAGGGTGCGCATCCTGAAAGTCAAGAAAAGCTACGCCGAGGCCAAAGTGGTGAGCGTAGAGCAGGCTTCACCGTATCGCGTCGCTCCGAGGTGCAGGCATTTTGGGCCTTGTGGCGGCTGCAAGTGGCAACACGTTGATTACCGGCTTCAACTCAAATTTAAGCAGCAACACGTGGTCGACGCCTTTGAGCGTATCGGCGGCTTCGTCAGCCCCAACGTTCTTCCCATTATCGGCTCCGATGAAACATTCTTTTATCGGAACAAGATGGAGTATTCCTTCGCCGAAAAGGAATGGCTCGACGTCCTTCCTCCGAAAGTCGATTTTGAGCACCCGGAGAAATCCGCCTCACCTCCATCGGAAATCGGAAATCAGCAATCAGAAATCCACCTGGGATTACATGTCCCCCAACGGTACGACAAAGTCCTTGAAATCACTGAGTGTCTCCTGCAATCTGAGCCTTCGAATGACATCCTGAACTTTGTCCGCTCTTTTGCCCGCCGTGAGAAGCTCGCCGTGTACTCATCGGATGAAGATGCGGGATATCTCCGGTTTCTGGTGATCCGTCAGAGCAGGCGGACGAAAGAGTTGATGGTCAACCTCGTGACGTTTGAACATCGTCCGGAGATCATGACGCAGCTGACGAAGGAATTACTTCAGGCAGTCCCTGAGGTGACGACCGTCGTCAATACGATCAACTCAAAGAAAGCTCAAATTGCCTTCGGTGATCGGGAAAAAGTGTATGCGGGAACCGGGATCATCCACGAGAGGTTGGGCAATCTCCTTTTTACCATCTCCGCGGGGTCGTTTTTTCAGACGAACACATCTCAAGCTGAAAAACTGTACGCCGTCGCGAAGGATCTGGCAGCTTTGAAATCGACGGACCTCGTGTGGGACCTCTATTCAGGCACTGGCTCGATAGCGCTCTTTGTATCTGATGCGGTCAACCATGTGATCGGAGTTGAGTCGGTGAGTGCCGCGGTGGAGGATGCCGACCGCAATGCAAAGGCGAATAAAATAACGAACTGCTCTTTCGTTCTTGGCGATCTGAAGGACCGACTTACGAAGGAGACAGACTGGATCACGTCACATCCGAAACCGGACGTCATGATCATCGATCCTCCGCGAAGCGGAATGCATCCAAGAGTTGTGAAAGAGATCTTGGAGATCGCACCGCCGCGCATCACGTACGTCAGCTGTAACCCGGCCACGCAGGCAAGAGACGTGAAGATGCTTGCCGATCGCTACGAAATACTCGCTCTCCAGCCGGTGGACATGTTTCCGCACACCTATCACATAGAGAACGTTGCTCAGCTCGTCTTGCGGCCGTAGCAGGCAAAAGAGGATGACAGAAAGCAAGAAGCCCTCGGAGGAATCCGGGGGCTTCTTGTTTGTCGTGTATCGAACGTGAAAATCGTGCTCTCAGTCTTTCGTCCTCATCGAGGAACGAACTGCATCTCTTCGTTTGAAGTGCCAGAAGATCAAAAGGATTGCCCCGCAGCAAGCTCCGAAAAGAAAAGCAGCTTTCGCCCACGGAGTTTTGGAATCGAGATGTGATGAGCGGAGTTTTCGAGCCTGTTCAGGGATGACGTCCGATAGAAGTGAGCCAAGCTCTCCAGAATAGTCGACTCGCTCGGCATACAGAAGTGCCGCATCGCTCACATTGACTAGTCGAATTTGGAGTATGGTGAGGGGCTCTCGGCGCACCACGTCGACGTGGACAACCTTTTGGACGCCCACAGATTTTCCCGCTTCTGCAAGGGAGCGGGGATCAGCGATTCCTTCCGAACTCTTCAGACTGTTCGCCACAATGACGTCAAATCGATCTGATTCTCCTAGAACACTGGCAAATCGCTTGGTCAGTTGAGCGCCCTCTTCGAGAGAGAGTCCATGGAGTGAGAATTGAAAAACGGCCACTCTTTCTCGTTCACCCGGCACGGGTGCAGTTGACCCTGTTTGAGAAAACCCCGTGATCGCAAGAAGGACCGCCGGTACTATGATGAGCGATATTCGGCTAAGGAATGGAGACATCGGCCACACTAGTCAATTTTAAGTGCATTCTCTCTTGTAAATAGGGTACCCCGAACGATGGAAAACGGACGTTCCGTCGTGAGTGACACGTTCTCAGGCTGTTCCACAAAACTAACCTCGATATGTTCGTTGATTCGCAGCGTGTCATTGCCGCTCAATGTGAAGCTGAGTGGGATGTTGAGCATTGTGTCTGAAAATGCGTTCCACTGGAGCGAGATACTCCGGGTTGTGGCAAGCAGTGCATAGGGCGAAGAGGCACTCGAAATCACCCCCCGGCTGGTCGAATAACTCACTCTGATTCCTGTTGGTTGATGCCTGAAATGAAATTGGAGAAGGAGTTCGACCGATTTGGCAGTGTCTCCTCGAACTGTGTGTACCGTGCGGCTGACCTCCACCCAGGGTTGTGCCGGCATCGGCAGTGATTGTTGGAACTTCGCCTCTGTTTCAAAGCCTCGCAACACCGTGTCACGACCTGCAAAAGCAAGATGGAAATTCCTGAGATACTCTGTGCCCGCGAGAGTCAGAGTTCCTTTCGTCGAGTCGAGATTGTAGCTTTGTTCGACATGAACTGACGGTAGCCACTCCTTGGAGTAAGAATCCTGCAGCGAGAGAATGATGACGGTCAATGCAAAAAGTCCGAAGACAATGATACCGACGAGTCGTCGTCTGAACTGTTTGAGAAAAATGCCGGTGTGTGCATCGAAAGCGATTGCGGCGAAGCCTAGCAGAAACGGAAACGCCCAAAGGGAGAAGAATAGAATGTAACCGACCTGAAGAAAAGCGTTGATCCCGGGCGTGATTTCAGGCTGAGAATGTAACGCGCGCGCGACAAAGTCGAACGCTTCCGTAAAGAACAACCTGAACATGAAATGAGGTGAGAGCAGCCAGAAAATAATCTTAAGCACCGGCTGTCGCACAAGCATGGCTAGGCTCAGCATGAACAAGGCCGATGCGGGATACAACGCCAGCTTCGGTGAGCTGGGAGAAAAGAGAAGAATGAGAGCCATGAGAGAAACGGCCGCACGCAAAAAGTACGGATAGGCTTCTTGACGCAGGTGTAATCGGTGTGAAAGTTGAAGCGAAAGCCAAATGCCGATGCAGGCTGCAAAAAAGGCGAGAAGGAAATACCCATTGATCTCCGCCATCCAGGGATAGCGCGTCCCCTTGATCAGCGCAACAACATTCTCCGACAACCATACACAGGACTGAATGATGAGCATAAGCAGGAAGAGTTTGAGTCCAGGAATCGTGGGTCGGGCCATCCCCGCATACGAGGCTCGTCTCCTTCGTGCGTTGATGAGTGCAGCGCCAGCGACGATAAACGTCACAACGACAAAGATCTGGAGAACCCATAGCGGAACAAACATGGGAAACGTGGCCACCTCGTACAGAAAATAGGTTCCGATTTTCTCTTCAGGAACTCCGCCATCGAATCGCTCCACGAGTTTGAAGACCAAATCGCCGGAGCGTTTGAGGCCGCTGATTTTGAAATTCTCGAAATTGTCCTGGGGGGTATGAATCGGATCACGGGCATCGGACGTGAAATCGATCGCGGGTATATTTTTTTCGAGAAATGCTTCGTGGTCAGAGCCGACCCCACCCCCGGGCAAAGCGCCCATCAGGACAAAAAAGTCAGTCGGAAAATGGAGCCCCGTGTACCCTAGCTTGGCGAACTCTTCATAGGAAGCGCGGACAAGCCACTTGGGTGAACTGTGTTTTGCCGCATCAAGCGTAGGAAAAAGGAACGAAGAACCGTTGGCCATGTCGAGCTGGAGCATCAGCGAAATGCGGCTCGTATCCGCAAAATTCTTGACAAAATGGCGCGAGCCCTTCAGTCCAGCCTCCTCGCCGCCGAACAGAGCGAAGATGATGGTCGATTGATTTTTCCTTTGCGAAAGCACGCGGGCCAACTCGATGACGGCAGCTGCACCTGACCCGTCGTCGTTGGCTCCCGGGACATTGGGATCTGCAGAATCCAGATGAGCGCCGAGCACAATGATGCGGCTCGTTGCACCTCGGAGGACTCCCACGGCGATTCCGCTGCGCGTGTTGGTCGGAGATGAGCCCAACATTCCCGGATATTCCAAGATGGGCATGATGTAGGCGTCTGAGAGCCCGAACTCGTGGAATTTCCGAAGGGCGAACTCCATCGAGGCCCGCTCATTGGATGAACCCATCGGTCGTGGCCCAATGTCGACAGCGATCGTACGGAGATACGCTGCTGCACTATCCGTCGAAAACGGAGTTTGAGCCTGAATGAACAGCGGACAGAGAAGAAAGAGAAGGAGACAGAAAGAGGCGATGAACTTCATCATGGAATCCTGGCGATGGATAGCTTAGAGCAAAATACAAATCGAAAACTTGTGGTGAGCACCTGCCCGCGGGGTCAAGAGGAGCCGGCAGGCGTCTGAACCATCAGAGATAGATATCGGTAAATTTCACGCGAGGTTTTTCTCAAAGAACGACACAATCCGCGTTTCGTACTCGCTGCCGCCGACATTCAGAAGATTGGTGTGATCCCCTCTCTGAATCAAGAACAACTCCTTCGGCTGGTTTGCGTTGTCGTACAGGGCTTGGGAATATTCGGACCTGACGCGCGTGTCATCCATTCCATGAATAAAAAGAACGGGATTGTATACGCTCTGCACCGAGTGAATGGGAGATACGAATCTGGCCTTGAAATGAGCCAGCCGTTGCGGCTGGCTCATCGCCAGGTTGCGGAGAAAATGCCACGGGAGTTTGATGATCCGCTTCTGGTAATCCACCATGACGGTGCGAAGATCCGTGAAGCTCGCCTCGGCAACAATTGCCGCTATTCGTTTGTCGACTGCCGCTGCCTGCAAAGCTACCGCTGCCCCCATGGATGTGCCAAAGACACCAATGTTGCCTGTCTGAACGTCCCGTCTGCCGAGAAGATAATCAATGGCAAGGGAAAGATCAGATTTCTCATAGAAGCCGAATGTGCAGTAGTGCCCTTCGCTGCCGCCATGACGTCGTGAATCATAAAGAAAAACATTGAACCCGCGACCGTAGAAAAGTTTCGCGTAAGGGACACCGCCGATTTTGCAGTCCCCGACTCCGTGCAAATAGATAATTGTTCCGCGGGCTCCCGCCGGCTGTTTGACAAGCCAACAGCTGAGTTTGAAGCCTTCACGGGTTTCCAACACAATGTCCTCTTGCGGTAGGTCGGCATTGCGCGGCTCCAGAAGGTTTGTGAACGTGCTGTACCACTCTCGGGTTCGCAGATGCGGTTGAAGAACCAGGAGAGGGCCAAAAACGAAAATGATGGCGCCTGCGGTGATCAGGAACAGAACGACAATAAGAAGAAGCGCCACGAAAATGGACATGCGCTCAGGAGGAGGAATTAATGACGATAACCATCGGGACTGCAGAGTCAATATAGAAAGGGAGTGACTGTGATGCAAGCAGCGGCGTCGCGCTTTGATGTCAGTCGAATTCCTAGTACTTTCAACATCATTCATCTCATCGAAATGACAGACGAGAACTCTGTGACTGATCTCAGAATTGCATTGGTCCATGATTGGCTCACCGGCATGCGGGGCGGGGAAAAAGTACTGGAGGTCCTCTGCGAGCTGTATCCTCATGCGACCCTGTTCACCCTCCTTCACAACAAAGGAAGTGTGTCGGAGACCATCGAAAAGATGAAGATTCGTACCTCATTCATTGACCGGCTGCCGCTCAAAGCAACGAAGTACAGAAACTATCTTCCGCTGTTCCCCCGGGCCATCGAGTCATTCGATTTCTCTGGATTCGATCTTGTTTTCTCGACAAGCCATGCGGTTGCCAAAGGGGCCCGTCCGGGTCCCGGCGCTCTTCATATTTGCTATTGCCACACTCCGATGCGGTACGTCTGGGAGCTGTATGACGAATATTTTGGACCGGGGCGGGCAGGGCTGTTGACACGAGCGGCAATGTCAATCGTTGCACCCCGGCTGCGAGAGTGGGATGTGCGGACAAGTGATCGCGTGAACTTCTTCATCGCTAACTCTCACAATGTTGCGAGTCGCATCCGCCAGTACTATCACAGGACCGCCGATGTCATCCATCCTCCGGTGAACGTCGATCAATTTTCCGTATCGGAAAAGGACGAAGGCTATTTTCTGATCGTCAGTGCGCTGGTTCCGTACAAGCGGGTCGACCTCGCTGTTGAGACATTCAATCAAACCGGGGAGAGACTGTTGATCGTTGGCAGCGGACCAGAATCAAAGAAGCTGCAATCAAACTCGAACAAAAACATTCAGTTTCTAGGGTGGCAAGGCGATGCGGAACTGTCGCGGTTGTATGCCGGCTGCCGGGCTCTGATCTTCCCTGGGATTGAGGATTTCGGCATCGTTCCGTTGGAGGCGATGGCCTGCGGCAAACCCGTCATCGCATTCGGAAAGGGCGGCGCACTGGAAACCGTGGTTGACGATCCAAGCCATCCAACCGGACTCTTTTTCAGCGAGCAGACTGTGCCGTCGCTCAGAGAAGCGATGGCGAAGTTCTCTTCGTTGAAGTTTGACCCCGTCACCATTCGCAACCATGCCGAGCGTTTTGCTTGTTCCAAGTTCAAGGAGAGAATACGCGAATACGTTGAACAGAAGCTCGACCTTCCGAGGAAATGAAGCAACTTGCGCGCAGCCACTCCCCAGGTCGTGACAATTTTCTGAACTGCGGAAACGCCGTAAGCTCAACAAAACCTTTGACTTTCCAGCGCGTTTTGGTTAAATTGTCAGTCCAATTTTTAGATTTTGCCCCGTTCTATCGCGTTTTAGCCACTTTTTCGGGGGTCTCAGCTCTTTGAAGACTTACGATTGGGGCATATGATGTGTGAGAAGAGGACAAATGGCGGGAGATCAGCATCACAGGTCCAAAAAGACGCGATATGATGTTCTTCTGGTGCCGCGCGACGATGCTGGGAAAGCGAAGTCGGTACGGTTCGCTCCTTGGCAAGTGTACTTGCTCGTTGCAAGCTCGTTGGTCTTGGTCATTGCAGCTGTCCTAGTATTGCTCGTCTATACTCCCGTTGGGGCTTTGGTCCCTATAGAGAATCCAGGACTTGTGAATAAGTACAGCAAGGAGCTTGTAGCGCTCAATCAGCGGATGACCTCGATGATGGAGCAACTCCTTGAGCTTCGTGAATACAATGTCAAGTTGCGAAAGGCTCTCGGCGAGAAAGTCGTAGCGACGGATTCAGGGGTGGCAGTAGTCGGAAATTCTCGCGTGGAGAAACCCGACGCGAAGAAGAAAGATGTCGGGGCACAGAAGGTTACCGAGGTCTCGCGTGGCGAAATTGCCCGAGCGATGCTAGGCTCGCCGTCCACGCAACAAGTCCAGCCCGAAGTAAACCGCGTGGCTTTCCCGGTGGTCATGCCGACGGAGGGGTACATCACGCGTGGATTTGAACCTGCTTTGCGTCACTATGGCCTGGACATTGCGGGGAGCATCGGAACGACCGTCCATGCATCTGCTGACGGATATGTGGTTTTCGCGGGTTGGACCAGCGATGATGGAAACAAGATTATCATCTCGCATTCGGGCGGGTTTCTAACATTCTATAACCACAATCAATCGCTGTTGACAGTAGCGAATATGTACGTGCGACGCGGCCAGCCGATTGCGCTTCTCGGTAATTCGGGCGAAACAAGTCTCGGTCCGCATGTGCATTTTGAGATCTGGAAGGACGGCGTCCCCGTGAATCCAGCCAACTACATTCTCAATCTTAACTTCTAATAACAGAAGGAACTCCGGCTCTGAAAACTGATCTGGTCAAGGAACTGAACATGATCGGCCCCGGTACGGTGGTGGAAGGAAAGATCCGCAGCCAGGGAAGTGTCCGCATCGATGGCAAACTGACGGGCGAAATTACGGCGAGCGAGAGTCTGGCGGTTGGACTTTCCGGAGAGATCGATGGAAACGTAACCGCGAAAAACGTGACCATCGGCGGAAAAGTGCGTGGGTCAATCACTGCAAGCGAAAAGATTGTGTTTGAGGGAAAGGCAGTGATCAAGGGCGATATTCGAGCATCGAAGCTGGTCATCGATGAGGGATGCTTGTTCGACGGAAAAGTCGCGATGACTGAAAAGGCTCAGCCCTACGAAGCCAGGCACTGATCTCAAAAGTTCATCGGAAAGGGCAGGCTATGGCTGCTGAGCCGAAAGAACCCCGCCGGAAGGACGAGTCGTCCCCCGGACAGGCCTATCGGGATGCTGGCCCGTTCCTGACTCTCGGCATCCAATTGGCAGCTGCTGTGGTGTTCTTCTTCTTGATTGGCTGGTGGCTGGACACGCGGATGGAGACCTCTCCTGCATTCAAATTGATCGGGTTGTTTGTTGGCTTCGTTGGAGGCATGATCAAGTTCTTGAGATCTGCGGCAGAGCTGAGCAAAAAAGAAAAGACTTTGTAGCGGGGTATGATTGAAACTTGATCGGGGTTTTTTGAAGTTGATTGCAATCGTCTTCCTCGGTGTGGCGGTTCTGGTTGTTGTACCGCTTTCGATCTATACCAATCGGGAGCTGGTCCGAAGTGTTATTGCCGCCGGCTTGGCGAGTCTGTTTCATCTGCTTCTCGGGTACCTGTTCATCGAATATGGTTTCGAAAAGTCTAACACGACGTTTCTCAAAGTTATTCTCGGCGGAACACTCGTGCGGATGTTTTTGCTCGTCGGCATTGTGCTTCTGCTCGTTCGTGTGTACCAGTTTCAAACAGTTTCCTTGATGGTGTCGCTTTTACTGTTCTATGTTTTGAATCTGTTTCTTGAAATTCACCTCCTTCAGAAAAAGGTTGCATTAAAGCGCTAGCTGCGTCGGATGATCGAATCACAAGCAATCATTGACACACTGAAACACGCCGCGCTGAGCGCGGCGGACACGATCCATGCGCCGGCGGCACACGTGGCGGCGGAACACGGAGAGAAATTCGAGTTTGGTCACCTGCTCGCCCATATGCAGAACTCCAGGACTCTGGAATTGCCGGGCGGCCACATCGACCTCCCCCAGTTTCCCCCTCTTCATGTCGGAAGCATGACCATCGATCTTTCGCTCTCGAAGCACGTGTTCTTTATGCTTCTCTCGGCCCTTGTCGTCGCGGTATTCTCGATCTACGCTGCGAATCGAAACCGCAAGAACATCATTCCAAAAGGAATCGGGAATCTCTTCGAAGTCATCATCGTGTTCGTTCGAGACGAAGTCGCCCTCCCCAATATGGGCCCTGGAGGCTTGAAGTATCTTCCTTTTATGCTGACCCTGTTCTTCTTCATCTTGATCATGAACCTGATGGGACTCATTCCTTACGGGGCAACATCGACGGCAAACATCTCGGTAACGGCTGCCCTCGCGTTGGTGGCGTTCATCATGATTCAGGCTGCGGCTATTCGTGAGGAAGGGGTGGGGCATTACCTTGCGCATCTCACTGGAGGAGTGCACTGGTCAATTTGGCCCATCATGATTCCTGTCGAGATCCTGGGACTGTTCACTAAGCCCTTCGCTCTCTGCATGCGTTTGTTCGCCAACATGAACGGCGGACACATCGTCTTGTTGGCGCTCATCGGACTTGTCCTGCTCTTTCGTTCGATCATCGTCGCCCCGCTGTCGGTAGCGTTCAGCGTGGGGGTCATGATGCTGGAGCTTTTTGTAGCGTTCTTGCAGGCATACATTTTCATCATGCTGACATCGCTCTTCATGGGGTTCGGGATGCAATCGGAACATTCAGAAGAGCATGCAGAGCATTCGTAAGCTGATTTCTTAATCACGTTTGCACGATCTACTCAACGAGGAGGAACAATCGCAATGGAACCAACCGCACTAGGATACCTTTCTGCTGGAATTGGCGCTGGCTTGATCGTCATTGGAGCCGGGTTTGGCATCGGCAAGCTGGCAGCATCGGCGATGGAAGCAACAGGCCGTCAGCCGGAAGCCGCTGGTCAGGTACGAACATCCATGATTATTTCCGCTGCACTGATCGAAGGCGCAACGTTTTTCGGTCTCGCAATCTGCATTCTGCTCGCAGTAAAGTAATCGAGGACCACAGAACATGTTTGACATCAATCCCGGGTTAATGGTCTGGACGGTTGCCACGTTTGTGGTGCTTGTTCTTGCCCTCTCCAAATACGCATGGAAACCTCTTCTGAAATCCCTGCAGGATCGCGAGGACACGATTCGTCAGGCGCTCGATCAGGCTGAGAAGGCTCGGGCGGAAGCCGGCGAGCTCCTCAAGAAAAACGAACAGAACCTTGCCAAAGCTCAAGAGGAATACCAGAAGATCATTCGGGAAGGCAAGACGTTTGCTGAGAAACTGAAGGAAGAGGTTGTTGCCAAAGCGCATCAACAGGCACAGCGGGAAATCCAGCAGGCAAAGGAAGAAATTCAGCGCGATGTTGAGGCAGCAAAGCAACAACTCAGGAGCGAAGTCGCTGATCTCGCCGTTCTCGCGGCAGGCAAAATCCTGGACGAGACACTGGATGTTCAGAAGCACAAGAAAATTGTTGACGGTTTCTTGAACCAACTCCCGAACAGCTAAGATCGCTGAACGGTGGTCGAGTGTTGGAACTGAGCACCCTCGCACAGTGCGGGGAGTTTCTCGCCTTCCTCTTCCACGAACACCATTGAAACTATGAGAGCTTATCGTGTTGCGCGGCGGTACGCGGAAGCCGTGCTCGAACTTGCAGCGGATCAAAATCAGGGTGAACGCCTCGCGGGCGACCTGGAATTGCTTCAGAAAGCAATGAAGGAGTCGGTTGAACTTCAGGGCTTCCTGAAGAGTCCGGTCATCTCGAAGGAAAAAAAGCGCGCGATCCTGGTGTCACTCTTCAAAGCAAAAGTGGACGTGCTGGCGTTCGACTTTCTCAATCTCCTCGTTGAGAAGGGACGTGAAGATGTGTTAGAGAGCATCCTCGTTGAATACTTCAAAATGCGCGACGACCAACTTGGAATTGTGACGTTGGAGCTCCGGGCTGCGGTCGATATGACGAACGATCAGCAGCTGGCGATTGCAAAGCGATTCGAGGGGATGACGCGGAAGAAGATCCGGGTTGTCTTCAGCGTGGAAAAACAATTGAAGGGCGGCTTTGTCGCAAGAATTGGTGACACAGTCTATGATGGGAGCGTGCTACGGCAACTTGAATTGCTGCGTGAGCGTTTCGCAGAAGGGGCCGGGCGCAACTAGAACGGCCGTTCTCATTGATCTGATTTGAACAAAAGGAAATCGTATGGCAGAAGTAAGACCTGATGAAGTCTCCGCTATACTACGGAAGCAACTCTCCGGCTTTGAACGGGATGTCGATATCTATGATGTCGGAACTGTGCTCCAGGTGGGAGATGGTATCGCGCGAGTGTATGGATTGTCGAAAGTCATGGCGAGCGAGCTCGTCGAGTTCCCGCATGATGTCTTCGGCATGGTCCTCAATGTCGAAGAAGACAATGTCGGATGTGTGCTCTTCGGCGAAAGCTCCTTCGTGAAAGAGGGGGATATCGTCAAGAGAACGAAACGGGTGGCATCGATGCCTGTGGGGGAGCAGATGCTCGGACGGGTCATTACTCCGCTCGGGGAACCGGTGGATGGCAAGGGACCCATCAAGACAGAAAAGTATCTGCCGCTGGAACGGAAGGCGCTCGGAGTTCTTCAACGCCAACCCGTGAAGGAACCTCTCCAAACAGGATTGAAAGCGGTTGATGCGATGATCCCGATCGGTCGTGGACAGCGCGAGTTGATCATCGGAGATCGCCAAACCGGCAAGACGGCCGTCGCGCTTGACGCTATCATCAATCAGAAATATACACACACCGAAAAGGCGAAGGCAGAAGGTGTCAAGCCGGTATTCTGTATCTATGTCGCCATCGGTCAAAAGGGTTCGACTATGGCGCAAGTGGTCGCCAAGCTGGAAGAGTTTGGTGCTATGGAGTACACCACGGTCATCCAGGCAACCGCAAGCGATCCCGCTCCATTGCAGTTCATTGCACCGTACGCCGGAGCGACGCTTGGGGAGTTTTTCCGTGACAGCGGGCGTCACGCGCTCGTCATCTACGACGATCTTTCGAAACACGCTCAGGCGTATCGTCAGATGTCTCTGTTGCTGCGTCGTCCTCCCGGTCGAGAAGCATATCCCGGCGATGTGTTCTATTTGCATTCACGCTTGCTCGAACGAGCCTCAAAGCTAAATGATGACCTCGGCGGTGGAAGCCTCACTGCTCTTCCGGTCATCGAAACACAGGCCGGTGACGTCTCTGCGTACATTCCGACCAACGTCATCTCCATCACGGATGGTCAAATCTACCTTGAATCAAGTCTCTTCAATTCTGGCATCCGTCCTGCCATCAATGTTGGCATCTCGGTATCACGTGTTGGAGGTAACGCGCAAATCAAAGCCCTGAGAAAAGTCGCCGGTCGGCTGCGCCTTGACCTTGCTCAATTCCGTGAACTGGAAGCGTTCGCAAAATTCGGGTCTGATCTCGACAAAGCGACCCAACAGCAGTTGCTGCGTGGTTCACGCCTGGTGGAATTGCTCAAACAGAATCAATATGTGCCCATGGCAATTGAAAAGCAGATCGTCGGGCTGTTTGCCGGCACGAACGGTTATCTCGATCCGGTGCGCTTGGATGATGTGCAGCGTTTTGAGCGGGAATTGCTCGAGTACATCGAAATGAAATATCCCGACATCTACACAACGATATCGGGGACGAAAGATCTTTCCGAACAGACAACGACGAAACTCCACGACATTCTCAAGGAATTCAGCGGCAAGTTTAGGGCAACGGGGATAGCGAGTTAATCATCCCTGTCGGATCCTGAATTTGTTCATGAGCGCTCATGTATGGCAACACTCCGTGAAATCCGGCATCGCATCACCGGCGTAACGAACACACAGAAAATAACAAAAGCGATGAAAATGGTCGCTGCGGCACGCTTGCGTCGTGCCCAGGAGGCCATCGTCTCAGCGCGACCGTACGCACGCAAACTCGGAGAGTTGCTTCGACATCTTGTGACGAAGGTCGATGTGAATTTGAACCCATTGCTCGTTGGACGCGAAACGCGTACGGTACTGCTCGTTGTGGTGACTGCCGATCGTGGACTGTGCGGTTCGTTCAACAGCAACATCATCAAAGCTGCCATCCAGCGTCTGAAAACACAAGGTGACGTCGCCACCCAAGTGATGACAATCGGCAGGAAGGGGACTGAGTTCTTCGGGAAGCGGAAATATGATGTTGTGTTGAAGCACCCCGGAATCTTTCTGGATCTGGAATTCGACCACGCCCGATCCTTCGTGCAGGAAATAACGGAGGGATACCTGGAGGGGCGATTTGACAAGGTCGAGGTCATTTACAATGAGTTCAAATCGGTCATCCAACAGAGAATTGTCGTTGAGCAGCTCCTGCCGATCCCCGCTGAAGAAACCCAACCCTCCAAAGACTCGAAGGGACGATCGTTGGTAGATTACATTTATGAACCTTCCAGCGCAGAAATCGTTAATGTCCTCGTCCCCAGACACTTGAACTTCCAGATGTGGCGTATTCTCTTGGAATCAAATGCGGCGGAGCAGGGTGCTCGGATGACAGCGATGGACAATGCGACGGAGAATGCAAGAGAGTTGATTCGTGACCTCACGCTGAAGTTCAATAATGCCCGTCAGGCCTCCATCACGAAAGAGCTGCTGGAAATTGTCAGTGGCGCTGAAGCACTGAAAGCCAGCTAGCATGCACAGGAGGTTGTCGCACCTCGCCTCAAGAAGTGGTTGAGACCGCTGCCGGGTTTGCCGACGGCGGTTTTTTGTCCCCCTGCAGCCATCCATCCGATTCCCCAAGCCCTACAAATGGCTTGATTGGCCTGGTTTTTTTTGCTACCTTATATGTCCCAAATTTTGAGACGCCCGGCTTCCGAAATCTCAATTGGCGGGAAGATTTCGAGTGTTTTGTTAAGGAGAGGGTCGGATTCGATGTTTGAAAGCCTGAGTCAAAAGCTCGAATCGGTCTTCAAGAAGCTTCGTGGTGAAGGCAGGATTACTGAGGCAAATGTCGCGGAAAGCCTCCGTGAAATCCGACGTGTTCTTTTAGATGCCGATGTCAACTACAAGGTCGCCAAGCAGTTCATCGAAGATGTCCAGAAGCGGGCGGTCGGCCAGGAAGTACTGAACAGCATCACCCCCGGCCAATTGATCATCAAGATCATCTACGATGAGATGGTCAAACTGCTGGGCGAGTCGAAAGCAGACATTCAGTCGTCGCAGACTCCGCCGACTGTGGTATTGATTGCCGGTTTGCAAGGATCCGGTAAAACGACGTTCTCCGCAAAGCTCGCGCGATTCCTTCGAGCCAAAGGAAGTAACCCTTTACTTGTGGCGGCCGACGTTCATCGACCTGCGGCCATCGACCAGCTGATCACGCTTGGCAAGCAGCTTGAGATTCCGGTCTACTCGGAGCGTGGCGCTGGTGCCGTGAAGATTGCAGGCGATTCGATCGACTTTGCACGCAAGAATGTCCGCGATACTGTCATCATCGACACCGCCGGACGACTGCATCTTGACGAAGAGATGATGCAGGAAGTCGCTGCGATCAAGGAGATCACGAAGCCCCACGAGATCCTGTTCGTTGTCGATGCGATGACGGGCCAGGATGCCGTGAACACCGCGAAGGCGTTTCACGACAGGCTCGATTTCGACGGCGTCGTGTTGACGAAGCTCGACGGCGACAGTCGTGGCGGAGCAGCGCTCTCCATCCGCTCCGTGGTCCAGAAACCGATCAAGTTCATCGGGATCGGAGAGAAGCTCGACGCCCTCGAGCCGTTTTACCCGGAGAGGATTGCCTCGCGGATTCTCGGGATGGGTGACATCGTCACCCTTGTCGAGAAGGCGCAGGAGCAGTTCGACCAGGAAAAGGCTGGCAAGCTCGAAGAGAAGCTCAGGAAGTCGCAGTTCACGCTGGAAGACTTTCTCGATCAGTTACGCGAAGTGAAAAAAATGGGTCCCCTGAGTCAGGTCCTTGGGATGATCCCCGGAATGAACCGCCTGCCGGACAATGTGCAGGTGGATGACAATGCGCTCGTTCGCATTGAGGCCATGATCCAATCGATGACTCAGGAAGAGCGTTCCCGGCCGGCCATCATTAACGGAAGCCGTCGTCGCAGGATTTCCGTGGGAAGTGGAACCACGGTACAGGAAGTCAACCGCTTGCTGAAACAGTTCGAAGAAATGCAGCGGATGATGAAACGAATCACTAAAGGCGGTCTGAAGCGTGCCATGCAGGGCATGCGGATGCCGATGCGCTAAGGTCTGCAACGGGCATCGAACATGAATTGCTAAATCATCACTTACACGTTTCCTATCAAGAGGAGTAACACGGTGGTAAAGCTACGCTTGCGAAGAGCAGGAAAGAAAAAAAATCCGATCTACAAGATCGTTGTCGCGGATATCCGTTCACCCCGTGACGGCCGGTTTATTGAGGCTGTAGGGCAGTATGATCCGAATGTGAATCCGATTCTTCTCACGCTCAAGGAAGAGCGCGTATTCTATTGGCTGAAGAAAGGTGCACAGCCGACGGATACCGTGCGGTCGCTCCTTCAGCGAAAAGGCCTCTGGTTGCGTTGGACGCTGCAGAAGCGTGGCGTCGATGAGGCGAAGGCACAGAGCATCATTGAGCGATGGCAGATGCAGCAGGCCGAGCGCCCACAGCGCGAAGCTGACAGCCGGGCTCGCCGTGCCGAGAGAAAGAAGAAAGCAGCGGAGAAGCCGGCAGAGGCAACTCCGGCGGCGCCAACAGCCGAAGCTCCAGCACAGCCGGCGGCTTAAGGACGGTGTGCAGGGGAGGATGACTCCCCCGCAAATGATTCGAAGGAATTTCTTCCCACGATGTACTGGGGGTGGGTGTACTCGACCCGTCAGTACAAGGCTCGATCCCTAAACAGGAGGTGGACCATGAAGGAATTCGTTGAATACCTTGCGAAGCATCTCGTGGACAAATCCGAAGCTGTCGTCGTTGAGGTCGAAGAAAAGGACGACAAGACCATCTTCAAGCTCAGAGTTGATCAAACAGACGTTGGAAAATTGATAGGAAAGAAGGGGCGAACGGCTTCTGCCTTGAGGGTGCTTCTTCGGGCAGTAGCTGCGAAAGAAGGGAAGAAAGCCGTTCTCGATATTATAGGTTGATGACAAAAGACCGTTGCACGTATCACGACACGGCGCGTTCATGATTGCTGTCGGAAGGATCACCAAAAGCGTTGGCATCAAAGGTGAGGTCAGAGTAGCGATGCTCACGGAGAGTCCGGAACGCTTCTCGAAGCTGAAGTCAGTCTGGTGTGGTACGGATGAAACAACGGCGATTCGGTTCCCGATACTCTCGATGAGGATTGAGCAGTCTGCCGTGGTTCTGAAGTTGAAGGAAATCGATTCGCGAACGCTGGCAGACGAACATCGGGGCGAGTACCTGTTCGTCGAAGCGAAAGACACAGTTGCACCGGCGCGAGGATCATACTTCATTCACGATATCATCGGGATGAAGGTGGTCACCGAGGCTGGCGAAGAGGTTGGGAGTGTGCGGGATGTGATGGAATTGCCGGCAAACGATGTGTGGGTTGTGAACTCGGGGAGTAAGGAATTTCTCATCCCGGCGATCAAAGAGGTGATTCGGCTGGTAGATCTCACTGGTCGCAGGGTGGTGATTCGGCCGCTGGAAGGGATGCTCGAGTAATGCGCATCGATATCGTGACAGGTCTGCCGAAGTTGCTGGAAAGCCCCCTCCAGGAAAGTATCCTCCGACGGGCTCAGGACAAAGGGAAAGTTGAACTCTTCGTCCACGATCTTCGGGAATACACGCACGACAAGCATAAGACAATTGACGACACGCCCTACGGGGGCGGCGCCGGAATGGTTCTAAAACCGGAACCCGTCTTCGAGTGCGTGGAGAAGTTGCAGAAAGATCGATCCTATGATGAGATCATCCTTCTCGCAGCGGATGGGGAGAAGCTGACGCAGCCGCTGGCCAATGAACTGTCGCTGCAACAAAACATCATCCTCGTCTGCGGGCATTACAAAGGTGTGGATGAGCGTGTGCGGGAAGTCCTCGTCACAAGGGCGATATCCATTGGTGATTATGTTTTGACGGGAGGAGAACTGGCGGCAGCGGTCGTGGTTGACGCGATTGTGCGACTGGTTCCCGGAGTCTTGAATGATAGCGAGTCGGCGTTGAGTGATTCGTTTCAAGATGGTTTGCTGGGGGCACCCCAGTATACACGGCCGCCGGACTATCGAGGAATGCTGGTCCCGGAGGTGCTCTTGTCGGGTAACCACACCGACATTGAACAATGGCGACAGGATCAGAGGCTTCATCGAACTCAAGCCCGTCGTTCGGATCTCATGAAATAGAATTTCCAGAACATTGACATGATACTAGCGCGGAGAGGTAACAATGGATAAGATGAAACTCATCGAAGCAATGCAACTCAAAACGGACGTGCCGACGTTCAGTTCGGGTGACACGATCAACGTGCACGTGCGCGTTGTCGAAGGCGACAAGGAACGCATCCAGCAGTTTCAGGGTGTTGTCATTGCCAGGCGTGGAGCCGGATTGAACTCTACGTTCACCGTACGAAAGATTTCTGATGGTGTCGGCGTGGAGCGTATTTTCCCGCTGCATTCACCGCGCATCGCGAAGATCGAACGCGTGAAAGAAGGAAAAGTCCGGCGCTCGAAGCTGTACTACCTGCGAAAACTTGCTGCCAAACAAGTGACGCAGAAGACCAGTGCCTGAGAACTCAAAGAACGTCATCGGGGTGTCCGAAGCTTCCTATCTTCGTCCCCTCTGGTACGGTCTCCGGGACTCTGGGAGCGATCTCGACCTTCGGGTTGGGATCCCTGCTCAACTTCCTCTCGAACTTCAGCAGCGCATCGGAAACCTCCGGTGCGCTTTTTTATCCCCCATCGATTATGCACGCCATGGAGGGGATTATTGCATCGTCCCCGGTGTCGCGGTCTCTTCGTCGTATCGTTCCAACACCATACAGTTGTTCATCAATCCCGATGTTCGTGACATTGAGAAAATTGCGGTGGATATCCGAGTGACGTCGGAAATCGTCCTGGCCAAAATCATTCTGGCAGAGAAATTTCCGAACCGGGAAGCCTCAAAGCAGGCATTGCAGTTCCTTCCGATGTTGCCAAACCGCAGCGAAATGCTGCGCAAAGCCGACGCAGCGCTCATCGTGAATCTCCACCCGGTTGAAGAAGCGGAGGAAAAACCCTTCGCCTTGGACCTTGTGGAAGAATGGAATGACATGACCGGATTGCCCTACGTGCATGGATGCTGGGTTGCACATGACGAGGAAGGGCTGGGTGGCGTCGTCAGGGAACTCCTTCGATCGAAGGAGCGGGGTATGAGTCACCTCGGTCAGATTGCTCAAGTGCTCGCCGCTGAGAAAAATCTATCCCTCCAATTCGCTTCCCAATACCTCGCAACATTCTCATACGAATTCGGCGAACTCGAACAAGAGAGTATGACCGAGTTCATGAAGTACGCCTACTTCCACGGCATGCTGCCAGACGTTCCGGATCTCAGCTTTTTTGAGGTCGGGCCGTTGCCCTCGCCATCCGCTAATTGACTTTGGTATCGAGTACCTCCAGTGTTGAGTCAAGAGGCACCCTCCTGCAAGCCGACCGATTTCATGGGATATTCCCATTTTTTTCGGTACATTCGCGTCAGGAAAAAAATGTACATCCATGCTCAAGACCCTTCTCATAAAGAACTACGCCCTCATCGAAGAGATTGAAATCGAATTCGAGAGCGGGTTGAACATCATCACGGGCGAAACGGGTGCCGGCAAGTCAATCCTTATCGATGCTCTGAGCCTCGTCTTGGGAGAACGTGCGAGTTCAGATGTCATTCGTCGGGGCGCCGATAAGGCTGTCGTCGAAGCAGTGTTCGGCATTTCCGGCAACAAGCGGGTCTGTGGCTTCGTCCAAGCTCAAGACCTTGAGCTTTCAAGCGATCTCATCCTCAGAAGGGAGATATCGGCCAAAGGACATAACCGGTGTTTCGTCAATGACACGCCTGTGGCATTGTCTGTTTTGCAGGCAATCGGCGATCTCCTTGTTGACCTGCATGGTCAACACGACCATCAATCGCTCCTCAGGACCGAAACCCACATCGATCTGCTTGACGATTTCGGGGGATTAGCGGGATTGAGAGAGGAATATGTCGCGTCCTATGAACGGCTCACTGCATTGTTTTCTTTCCTGGAGGAACTTCAGGCAAAGGAACGGCAGCTCCGTGAACGGAAGGATCTTTATGAGTTTCAGATTCAAGAGATCGATGCTCTGTCCCCGCTACGCGGAGAGGAAGACGCGCTGGAACGGGAGCTCAGGATCCTCGAGAATTCTGAGAAACTCTTTGAGGCGACGTCGAATCTCCACCAGATGTTGTATGAAGGGGAGCAGGCAGTGTATGATCAGCTGGTACTTGCTCGGAATCAGCTCGAGGATCTTGCACACATTGATGCAACATTTGAAGAAATCAAGAACGAATGCGCGTCGGCGGTCGCTATCGTCAGCGAGGTGTCGAAGTTCATTCAAAGTTACAATTCCAAAGTCGAGTTTAATCCAGAGCGCCTCGAACAGATTCGCGATCGCCTTGGCAGGCTCGCGCTCTTAAAGAAGAAGTACGGAGGTTCCGTCGACGCGATCATCGACCACCGCGACAGAATCGGCCAGGAGTTCGCGCTCGCCGAGAACTTCGAGGGGGAAATCAAGAAGTTGATGGAGAAGATCGAGGAGGAGCGCCGTGTATGTTCAGCAGCTGCTCAACGGCTCTCGGCGAAACGCCGTGAGCACGTCAACAAGATCAACAATTCGGTTGCAGCAGAGCTCGGAAAGCTTGGAATCTCCAACGCCCGGTTCGACGTTCAGGTGGAGAATCATCCACTGGGGAAGACGAGCGGTTCTTCGCAGCCGCTCCGCGCGTACGTCAAGCTCGGGCGGGAATTCTTCCAGGCAACACTGAAAGGAATTGACAGTGTGGAGTTCCATATCTCCACGAATCTCGGAGAAGAACTCAAACCCCTGGTGAAAGTCGCATCGGGAGGAGAGATCTCTCGGATCATGCTGGCCTTAAAATCAATTCTTGCCAAATCTGAAAGATTACCGTTGCTCATCTTCGACGAAATTGATGTTGGTGTCAGCGGCCGTATTGCCCTCAGTGTCGGGAGGAGTCTCAAAAGTCTCTCGCAGTTTCATCAGGTTGTTGCGATTACACACCTTCCTCAGATTGCCGGACTTGCTGACACACATTTTGTTGTCGAAAAAATCGAACGGGAAAAACGCACGAAAACCCGTCTCCGGAAATTGGAACTCGAAGAACGGGTCAAGGAAGTGGCGAAGCTCATGAGTGGTACTCAAGTAACGGAAGCCGGCCTCAAAGGCGCTCGGGAACTGATGGGATTGAAGAAGAACTAAGAGAAACGGATCATCATCAATCAATCGAACAAAGACCATGGCACTGCAGGTATACAATACGTTAACGAGGCAGAAAGAAGAGTTTACGCCGCAACGCGAAGGGCGTGTAGGGATGTACGTGTGTGGCCCCACCGTGTACGGTCATTCACACATCGGTCACGCAAAGAGTTACGTCTCCTTTGATGCTATCGTTCGATATCTGCGTTTCATCGGATACAAGGTGCTGTATGTTCAGAACATCACCGATGTGGGGCATCTGACCGATGATGCAGATGAGGGTGAAGACAAAATCGAAAAGCAGTCGAAGCTCGATCGAGTGCATCCGATGCAGATCGCGGAAATGTATACGAGAAGCTATTTTGAAGACATGGACTCACTCGGGGTCCTGCGTCCCGATATTGCACCGCGCGCGTCGGGGCACATCACAGAACAGATTGAAATCATAGAGGAGTTGCTCAAAAAGGGAAATGCATACATCGCGCATGGCTCGGTGTATTTTGATGTCTCGAAATTCAAGGAGTACGGGAAGCTGTCCGGTCGAAGCGTCGAAGACATGGAAGCAGGCTCCAGAGTGGAAGTCAATCCGGAAAAGCACCATCCTGCTGATTTCGCCTTGTGGAAAAAGGCTCAACCGGAACATATTATGCAGTGGCCCAGCCCATGGGGCAAAGGCTATCCCGGCTGGCATATCGAGTGTTCAGCGATGTCGATGAAATACCTGGGAGACACATTTGATATTCATGGCGGTGGACTTGAAAACCAGTTTCCTCACCATGAATGCGAAGTGGCTCAGAGCGAGTGTGCCACCGGCAAGCAGTTTGTGAAGTACTGGATCCACAATAACATGGTCACGGTGAACGGGCAGAAGATGGGGAAATCTCTAGGAAACTTCGTGACGCTGAAGGATGCCTTTAAGAAATTCGATCCGCTGGTTGTCCGCTTTTTCATCCTTCAAAGCCACTATCGCAGTACGCTGGATTTCGGCGATGAGGCGTTGCATGGCGCCAAAGTGGGATTTGAAAAACTGCAAAATACTTTCAGAAATCTGAACGAAGAAATCACAAAGGCATCCAGGGAAAACAGGACCGAAGAGGCAGCAATAGACCTACCGGTGTATGAGTCAAGGTTCCGCGCTGCAATGGATGACGACTTCAACACCCCTCAGGCGATTGCCGTGCTCTTCGATCTCTCAAGAGAAACAAATGCTCTCTTGAGCCTCGAAACAAAGTTTTCGATTGGATCGTTGAGCGCAATACGCGAGGTGTTCCGTAAATTTGGCGGCACCGTCCTGGGCCTCATCACTGGAGAGTCGGGAGTGACGAGTACCGACGTTCAACTTGAAGCTGATCTTATGAAGCTGCTTATAGAAGTCCGAGCGGACGTACGAACGCAAAAACTCTGGTCGTTATCCGACAAAATTCGAGATGGATTGAAGAACTTTGGTATCACTCTTGAGGACAAAAAGGATGGAACAGGTTGGAGAAGAGGATAGTGGTCGTGAGGTATGTGCAGGCCATTCTGAGAGGATCCCGTGATGACGAAACGTGAACCCATTTTCCTATTCGCGTTCATGATGATTCTTAGCGGTTCGTCCTTCGCTCAATCCAGCGCTGGTGGCTCTGCCTCAGTCGAACCGACCATGATCATTGATAAGCCTACCGCTGGAATGTTGCATCGCGGATCGTACTCTTTGAATGGGAATTTCTTTGAACAAGGAGGCGTACTCTTTGGGGTGTCCGTCGGACTTCTTGACCGATTCAATTTTGGCATCTCGTATGGCGGCACCAATATACTGGGCTCCGACAAGCCAGCGATGAATCCGTATCCGGGCGTCAATGTCAAGTTGCGGATTATGGAAGAGAGCTCGATCGCGCCGGCTCTCGCCCTCGGTTTTGACTGGCAGGGCCGAGGAGCTTATGTGGAAGATCTCAAACGCTACACAATCAAGTCGCCCGGGTTCTTCGTCGTGCTCAGCCAGAATTTCGCCCTTGCCGGCAATCTCAGCTTGCATGGTGGACTCAATGTTTCAACGGAAGGGGGAGACGGTGACAAGGATCTCAACGGTTTTGTGGGTGCAGAAAAATCGATCGGAAAAGACATATCGATACTCGCAGAATATGATGCCGGACTGAACGACAACAGTGCAAACGCTCTCGGCCGAAATCGCGGACGAGGCTATTTCAATATGGGTCTTCGATGGAATTGGGGACGGGGGCTGGTTCTGGGAATGGATCTCAAAGATATTTTCAAGAATCAGCAGGATATCACGGTCGGAAACAGGACAATTCAGATCGAATATGTGGGAAATTTCTAGTGTTTCTTTCTGTGGACAGACGGCTTTCCCTTGTTGACTATACTGTATACTTCGCATGAAGAGATCCCCAAAAACCCCGGTTTTTCCCCCAGACCGGGGCTTTTTCTCCGGCCTAAGTGGCACCAATATTGCAGGTTATGAAGCAGGTTGAAAAAGGAGTCTTGAAGCCATGAAAACCTCATTAAAGCTCTTGGGTCTATCGGTTCCCCTGTTTGCCCTCTCATTCTTCGCTGCGGGCTGCTACACACAGCTTGCCACGATGCGGGACGACGACCAGAGCTCGGACCGATCGAGGTACGAAGAATCGCGTACTTATGAGGACGCTGACACCAACGCTGTCCGGGGTCTCTCCGATTATGACGAGGATGTGCGAGGCCATTTCCGCACCGGGTTCGATTTCTATTATCCTTCGTCGTGGTACTGGAGTTTTGGGTACGGTGATCCGTACTACTCTGGCTTCGGATTCCCCGGCTACTATGGTTATCGGTTCAACCCTTACGGCTACTCATACTATGGATATGGCTATGATCCTTACTATGGAGGCTTCAATCCATACTACGCTTATTACGGATATCCTTTTGTAACATATGGCACAGCAGGCGCAGGATACAACCGAAGCAGGGATGCGGGATATCGACGATCTGGTTTCAACCGGACTGGTGGGTTGTCAGGAAGCATGAATGCATCCGTAAACTCCTCTTTGGGTGTATCGCCGGCAAGTCGGCGATCAAGCAGTCCGGTCGGAGGAAGTGTAGCTCCCGCGAATCGCAGAAACGGGACCTCTGTAAATCGGGCAACAACAAGGAACTCTGGTTCGGGGTACCTCAGCAGAGGGAGAGCAATCACCTCCAATGGATCGTCCGCCCCAGGCGTCAAGAGCACACGGTCCAGTGGAAGTCGCGCTCCGTCTTATAGCGCTCCTCGGGGCAGCGGGGCAAGCCGCGGCCGGGGATATTCCGGTTCACCGGGTTCGGGTAACTCGGGCAACGGTGGTGGTTCGACGCGGGGGAGTGCACCTTCCGGTTCTTCGAGAAACAGTTCTCCATCGTACACTCCGGCACCGTCTTCGGCCCCAAGTTCCGGCGGCAGCAGCGGTGGGAATAGGACCAGTGGAACATCACGAAGTGGGAAGGACAAGTAGGTAATGAAGAGAATGAACATGAATCCAATTCAGCAAATGTCGATTACCCGCATGGCACTGGGATTTGCCCTTGTCATGTTCGTTGCGACAGGATCTCTCAGGGCACAATTCGCAGAAGATGCCCTTCGGTTTTCAACCTTCAATCTTGGTGTTGGGGCGCGCTCGACTGGAATGGGAAACGTCTCGATCGGTCTTGCGGATGACTATTCGGCGCTCTTCACTAACCCTGCGGGACTCGGATCCTTGCGCAGCTATGAATTCTCGGTTGGATTGTCCAATTCGAGCTACAACAACGACGCGACGTTTTTCGGGAACACGCTCAATGCGAACGATCGCGTCACGAATCTCAATAATCTCGGGTTTGTTTATCCGGTCCCAACCCAAAAAGGAAGTCTCGTATTTGCATTCGGGTTTGCGAGGGTTTCCAATTATTCAACCGTTGCATCTTTCAAAGGATTCAATCCAAGTAATTCGATTGTTGAGGCACTCACGCCGGATGTGAATCTCAACAACATGTCCGCGGCGGATAGAAAGAGCCTTCTTGACAACAACATTCCATATCAGACATACCTCGCCGACACTTTGCGGGGGAGGCTCTACCCAAATGTGACTGACAGTGTGCAACAGGAGGGCAACGTTCGTGAAGGCGGCGGACTCAACAGTTGGTCCTTTGGCGGCGCAATCGAGATAGCAAAGGGTCTCACTCTCGGGTTTGGCCTTAACCTCCTCTCTGGATCGTATTCGTATGATCGACTCTTCACGGAAACCGACTCACGAAACGTCTATCACTATGGTCCGCCCTTCGATCTTGACCATTTTCGATATGAGAGTTCAGTGAATAGTGATATCAGCGGATACAATGCTCTCATAGGTCTGATGTATCGCAAGCAAGGGCGGTACAAGATTGGCCTCACTTTACGCACTCCGACGTATTTTGATATTTCTGAAGACTTTTCTGACGCCGGTTACAGTTTTTTTGACAATGGTGACTACTTCACTCAGAAGAACCCGGGTTCCACGAAATACAACATTCGGACACCTTTTGTCTTTTCTGGTGGGGCTTCGTTCCAGTTCACTGATTGGCTCTTGATTGCGGGCGATGCGGAATATACGGACTGGACTCAAATACAATTCACGAACACTGACAATCAGGATCTTATTGATGAGAATCGTGTCATACGTGAGGTGTTTCGGCCAACAACGAATCTGAGAGGTGGGGCGGAGATTGCCCTTCTGAGCTTGGGGCTCAAACTTCGCGGTGGAGTCGTGTACAATCCTTCGCCATATCTGGCCGACCAGAACACAAACGACTATGATCAGCTTTATTTCACGGGCGGATTTGGGCTTGCAGTCGATGAAAATGTCTTCGTGAACGCGTCTTTGGCGATTGGGAAATGGAAAACGTTCCGCGACAACTACTACCTTCCCGGGTTGGCAACTGCGCCATCAAGGACGAGTGAATCTGTGAACACGAATTCTCTCAATGTCACCTTGTCGTACCGATTCTGAACCCAATAATCATGGTGTTGTAAAAAGCGCCCCAGTGTCTTACGATGCCGGGGCGCAGTGTTTGTAGGGCCCACCATAAGCAGCGTGCGCTATCCTTCGCATATGTTTTCACGATTCGTCATCTTGTGCAGTTCCTCCAGTTACATCGAAACAGGGGCCTGGGCTTTCGTATTGATATACCACTCAACTTTATTTACATTGACCTCGGTCTTGATGAACCACTCAACGGGATTTCCCCTTTCACCATTTTGCTCCCTTGATGCCAGGTCGACTTAAAATTATTCTGGGTGTAGCCGGCACGATCGCTGTCGTTGTCCTGGCTGCACTCGGTTTCTTCTATTATTTGATCACAAAGTCATTTCCGGTGACGAGTGGTACCTTGGATGTACCGGGGATTCGCGCCGAGGTGAAGGTGTACTGCGACGACTATGGAGTGCCTCACGTCGTCGCCGAATCAGACTACGACGCCTACTATGCCATCGGATATGTGCATGCTCAGGACAGGCTGTGGCAAATGGAACTCATTCGTCGGGCAGGACAGGGAAGACTGGCAGAGGTCCTCGGAGAGCCTGCACTGAAAATCGACAAGATGTTCCGGACGCTTGGTCTTTGGCGACAGGCCGAGAAAACCGCCCCCACCATTGACGAAGCAACAAGGAATGCGTTGCAGGCATACGCTGATGGCGTAACTCACTACATCGTAAGTCACAAGGGAAAACTCCCGGTTGAATTCGACCTTTTGAACTATGAACCTGAACCCTGGACCATCGAGCACTCGCTTCTGATCAGTCGACTCATGGCCTGGGAACTCAACTATTCACGCTGGGTTGACATCGTCCTGGCGGAGTTGGTTGAGAAGCTAGGGACCACCAAGGCGGCGGAAATCTTCCCGACCTGGCCCGAGGGGGCTCCCCTCATCGTTACAGAGGAGCTCAAAGGTGAGAGGTCGGCCTTCATGGCGGCTCAACTGTTCGAATCAGACCAAGCGTTTAGAAAGATCCTCGGGAGTCCGGGACTCGAATCGGGCAGCAATGCATGGGCTATTTCCGGATCGAAGTCCACCACCGGAAAGCCGATTCTCGCGAACGATCCTCATCTCCTGTTTTCGGCACCGGGAAGGTGGTATGAACTGCATGTCACAGCTCCGGGCCTGGATGTCTCCGGAGTGACAATTGCAGGAATGCCCTTTGTGGTGATCGGACGAAACCAGTCCATCGCTTGGGGGGTCACGAATGCAATGTTGGACGATGAAGACTTCTACATTGAGGAGGTCGACTCGGTCCAGCATCCAACACGGTACCGATTCAACAATGGATGGCGCCCCGTCGAACACCGCGTCGACACTATCCTCGTGAAAAACAGTCCGCCAGTTTTGCTGTCGGTCTATCAGACGCATCGCGGGCCCATCATCAATCGTATGGAGGCAGCGGCTCAGTGGTCCCGCCGGTTGATGTCCATGCGCTGGGTTGGGCATGAAATCTCGAATGAAGCCCAGGCGTTCTATCTGATCAATCGGGCGCATAACTGGAAAGAGTTTCTTGATGGATTGCGCTTTTTCGCCGTTCCAGCTCAAAACTTCGTCTATGCTGATGTCGATGGCAACATCGGATATCATACTGGTGGACGCGTCCCGATCCGAAAAACGAAGACTGCGACTCTGACATTCCCGGGTTGGACCGATGAATTTGATTGGAAGGGATTCGTTCCCTTTGATCAGTTGCCGCAGGTGCTGAATCCTCCAGAGGGCTTTGTTGCTACGGCCAACAACAGGATCGTCTCTGAATCGTATCCGTATTATCTCTCAAACCTGTGGGAGCCCGAATGGCGGATCGAGAGGATAACCGAGCTCCTGCGAAGTCGGCCGCTGTTATCGGTTGAGGATATGCAGCTTTTTCAACAAGATGTGGTTTCTCCTCAAGCTCGAGATCTGGTTCCCGTCATTCTGAGAGCTTTTGAGGGACAACCGACTGCGAATGCCGACGTGCAGACTGCTCTCACGTATTTGAGGAACTGGAACTACGAAATGAATTCCAGCAATGTGGCAACTTCGTTGTTCCAGGCGTTTCTTGTTCGGATGATCCACAATACGTTCGAAGACGAAATGGGTCCGTCGCTGCTGGGTGTCTACGACACACTGGCAAGCGTTCCGCTGATGTCAATCACCAAGTTGATGAAGAACGGCTCTTCCGCGTGGTTCGATAATGTGAAGACTCCGCAGATCGAGACCATGAATGACATTATCCGTCAGAGTCTTGATGAGGCTCTTCGTGATCTCAAAACGAGATACGGGGGAGAGATCAAAGAATGGAGGTGGGGCTTGATCCACCAGGTCCAGTTTCCCCATGTGTTCAGTTCAAACGATATTCTCAGGCCGATTTTCACGGTGGGACCTTTTCCCGCAGGAGGATCGCACTCGACGATCAACAAGGGGGATTTTGCAATCTCGAATCCGTATCGCGACATTGTCGGACCATCGACAAGACAGATTTTTGATTTATCAGACATCAACAACACCCGCTCCGTCACTCCGCCGGGTCAGTCCGGCCAGGTGTTTCAACGGCACTACGATGATCAGGTCCACCTGTGGTTGGATGGATTGTACCGCAGACAGGTAATGGATCAAGCTTCGATTGAGAAGGCCGGATATGATCTTCTGATTCTGAGACCCGCCAAATGACCTTTTCCGAAAATCTGATCTCGGCGGTGAAGAATGCAGCCTCGATCTGCGTCCTTACCGGAGCAGGTGTCTCTGCGGAAAGTGGAGTGCCGACATTCAGGGGTGATGGGGGGCTTTGGAAGAAGTTCAGGCCGGAGGAGCTTGCGAATTTCAATGCATTTGTCCGCAACCCCGAGCTCGTGTGGGAGTGGTACGCCTATCGACGAAAACTCATCCATGAAGTCAAGCCCAATTCGGCTCATTACGGACTTGCCGCGATGGAACGGCATGTGAAGGGCTTTACCCTCGTCACTCAGAATATTGATAACCTTCACACCAGAGCAGGGAGCAAGAATGTGCTCGAACTGCATGGGAACATCGAACGCAGTTATTGCATTCAGTGTCGCGCTCCGGCTCCGGAATCCGAGATGGAAGGAGTCACAACGGTTCCCCACTGCACAAAGTGCGGAGGTCTGATCCGCCCTGACGTCGTCTGGTTTGGTGAAATGCTTCCGCAGAAGGTGTTCGCTAAAGCGGAAGCAGCAGCAAGGCAGTGCGACATGTTCTTCAGCATCGGCACCTCGGCAGTAGTGTTTCCGGCCGCCTCGCTTGCGTACACTGCTCTCGACTATGGAGCTTTCGTTGTAGAAATGAATGTTGATTCCACGGATCTCTCCTCCCGGGCTCATGAAGTTCTCACGGGAAAGGCGGGGGAAATCCTCCCAGATCTTCTCATGCAAGCAGGCATACAACCAGCGGGTGAACAATGATATCGGCATCGGGTTTTGGTAGAACGAAAATCATCTGTACGATCGGGCCGGCCACGCAGAGTGTGGAGACCATGGTCCGACTGATCCAGGCAGGGATGGACGTTGCGCGTCTGAATTTCTCGCACGGATTGCGAGAGCAGCATCAGAGGGTGATCGAAAATCTCAAGCAAGCGAGCACGATCACCGGTGAACATGTTACCATTCTTCAGGATTTGGGGGGGCCGAAGATCCGAACCGGTCTGCTCGAACAGAAAAGTGTTGAACTGGCAACGGGAGATGTGTTCACCTTCACGGCGCGCGATGTGCTCGGCAACACCAAGTTGGTATCGACAACGTACCAGCAGCTTCCACAGGATATCAAGACGGGGGATACCATACTTGTCGATGATGGCAAAATGACATTCCTTGTCGAATCAAAAACAGAGACCGATGTTATCTGCCGGATCGTCAACGGCGGGATATTGTCTGAGAAGAAGGGGATGAATCTTCCGGGTGTAAAAGTAAGCTTGCCATCATTTACTGAGAAGGATGCAGAGGATTTGAGGTTCGGGCTGGCGAACGACATCGACTATGTTGCTCTCTCCTTCGTGCGGTCCGGAGAGGACATACGGAATCTTCAGGAATTTCTGATAAAGGAGGCTCCGAAAGGTAAACGGATTCCGATCGTTGCGAAGATCGAAAGGGGAGAAGCGGTAGACGATATCAATTCCATCGTCGCTGCGTCGGATGTGATCATGGTGGCCCGCGGTGACCTTGGGGTAGAGCTTCCCACGGAAGATGTCCCCATCATCCAAAAAATGGTGGTGCGCCTCTGTAATGAGGAGGGTGTTCCAGTCATTGTTGCCACCCAGATGCTTGAATCGATGATCGAGAACCCTCGTCCCACACGGGCTGAGGCGAATGATGTTGCGAATGCCGTGCTCGATGGAGCCGATGCCGTCATGTTGAGCGGAGAGACGTCGATTGGAAAGTTCCCCGTTGAGGCCGTGCAGATGATGGACCGCATCATCAAGAAGGCTGAAATCCGGTATCGTGACCATTTCGATATTGGGAGATCCCGAAGGACTCAGGAGTTTACGACTTATGATGCGATTGGGAGAGCAGCGTGTGTCATCGCCAATGAGATTGATGCCAAAGCCATCATTGTGATCACACATTCCGGTTTCAGTGCGATCAACATAGCAAGGTACCGCCCAAAAGCTCTCATCCTCGCCGTCACAGGGCGCGAGAAAATCTTGCGGCGTCTAAATCTGGTTTGGGGAGTCCGTGGGATCATCGTTCCAGATTTTGTCGCCGACACGGATACTGCTTTTCAGCGAATCAACGAAGAATTGAGGAAGCTGAACTACGTTCAATCGGGGGACTACGTCATCTACACCGTGGGATTGCCGTTGCTCTCCCGGGGAACGACGAATTCCATCAAGATTGAGAAGGTAGTGTAGCGGTGATGTTGGCGTAGGGAAGTGAAACCAAGGGCGGTGTTCGAGCTCGACACCGCCCTCGCTGGATCGCCAGGATTACAAATAAATGTGAAACAGGACTTGCAGGTCTGTTGTGTTGCGGTTCAGTATAGAATCCTTTGTGTAGCGAACCATCGGTCGCACCTCCACGCCTCCAATCGGCATGAACTCGAACCCGCCTGAATATCTCTGCGCTGTTCCGCTTTTGACGTCTGTATTCGGATCGAAGAAGTCGTACATGAACTTCAGGTCAAAGCCCTGAACGATGACATAGTCGGCCTGAACTAGAACCGCGAATTGCTTGAGGTCGGAATTCAGCGCATTCCGCTGGTTGATATCGGAGCTCACGCTCATCGTTCCCGAGTTTCCCTGAATCAGTTCGGCAGTACCCAGGACCGTCAGTCGTTCGCTGAGGGTGACCGCTCCATAGCCTTCCAGGAGATTCAATTTCTGACCTCCAGAAGCATCGTTGTATGATGAAATCCCCGCCAGCAGGTTGATTAGACCGAGGTTCCCGTGTCCTTCGATCTTTCCAAACACCGCTTTCGACAGCGCGCCGTCAAGGTCGCCTCTCATGCCATTCGTGACTGCTCCCATGAGGGTAATCGGTCCGGGGTTCAGTCCGAGTTCCACGCCTGTCTGCTGTCCGCCATAGTTCCGGAATGGAGTCGCCTGACGGATGAAGGATGTATGATCATCGTATCGAAGTCCGTGCGACGGAGCGAACCGTCCAAGTTTCAGATATCCATTGAGAGGAAGTACTTTCGCCACGGCAAACATTTCCAGTCGGTTGTACGGTCCGAACGCCGGATTGACATACAGATTGATCTTCTTTGAAACAGCGAGATTGAAGTACAGATCCATCTGCATCGGGAAAAACGAGCTGGAGGAAACATCCGGGCTTGTATTCGATTGGTAGAAACCGAGAAAACGAAAATCCGCGCCATAGGAGAGGAAATTGGTCAGTTTCGTCGAGAAATCTTCCAGTGCATATTCTTCCTGCCAGGCCTTGACGGAAATATCATCTCGTCCAAAGTTGGCACCGAACGTATTTCTCATGCCACCCCCTGAAGGATTGATGTGGCAGCTCTGGCATGGGAGATTCATTTGGCTCGAAAATCTCGGGAGAGAGAAAGACGCGCAGGTGAGCACAGAACTGAACGCGAAAATGAAAAGGAAGCGAAGATTCATGGTGGCCTCATGTAAGATGTTCAAAGAACCTGTACGTCAACAATAGAAAAGTAGAGAAATGGTGATCCAATATCAACTTTGCGAACTTCGACTTGAGAGTGGAATTACCCCGTTTTGTCTTGATTCTCCAATATTCTCACTCTACATTGGGTTCCGTTCGCACACAAACGAGAAGCGATGTTGAGCTAGACACAAACCCCGGGACGCATGTGAACTTCCTCACACACCTAGAATGCAGCGTCTGTGGAGACCGCCATTCCCCACACGAAATCCAAACTTTCTGCCGATCATGCGGAAAGGCCCTGATTGCACGGTACGATCTCAAGAGCGCACGGACAGCATTTCCCCGATCGACCCTTGCCGGCAGGCTGCCATCATTTTGGAGATATGCTGAGCTTCTTCCCATTGAGCGCGAGGAGAATGTTGTTTCTCTGGGCGAGCGTGTGACCCCCATTGTCCCTTTGTCAAAGTTGGGCGAAATTCTGGGGTTGCCGCGGCTCTTGATGAAAGATGAAGGTCAACTTCCCACCGGCTCATTCAAAGCCCGGGGTCTGGCGATGGCGGTATCGAAAGCAAAAGAGCTTGGGGTGAAAGCCGCCTGTATTCCTTCCGCCGGGAACGCTGCAGGCGCATTGGCCGCCTATGCAGCGCGGGCTGGGATGGAGGCATTCATTTTCCTGCCGGAGGACACACCGGATATCAACATCAAAGAATGCCTGGTATGCGGCGCTCGCGTCGAGCTCGTCCGAGGCAACATCAGCGACGCCGCGAAACTGATGAACGAGCGCAAGAAGAGCAATCCCGGATGGTTTGATGTCTCCACGCTCAAGGAGCCCTATCGTCTCGAGGGGAAAAAGACGATGGGATACGAACTGGCTGAACAAATGAACTGGCAATTGCCCGACGTCGTCGTCTATCCGACGGGCGGTGGCACCGGTCTTATCGGGATGTGGAAAGCCTTTGACGAGATGGAACAGATCGGTTGGATTGGCAGCAAGCGACCCAAAATGGTATCGGTGCAGTCGACGGGATGCGCTCCTGTTGTGCGGGCATTCAATGAGAAGAAGACGGATTCACAATTCTGGGAGAATGCCGAAACGATTGCTTCGGGTCTACGCGTTCCCAAGGCTTTCGCCGATCATCTCATCCTCGACGCAATCTACAAGAGTGGAGGATGTGCTGTGGCCGTGAGCGATGAGGAAACAATAGCGAGCGTTTACGAGATTGCCAAGACGGAAGGTCTGTTCATCTGTCCCGAAGGGGCAGCGGCTTTCGCTGCGCTTCGCCATCTTTTGAGCAACGACGCCGTCGCAGAGACGGACACTGTGCTTGTCTTCAATACGGCAGCGGGCATCAAGTATCCTGAGATTATCAAGAGACCAAAATGATGAAGAGAGCGAGGTCGTCGGGAGATCGGAATTTTGAAGGGTTGGGTGCAGTTGGACGTGCCTGCTCAGCGAGGGCAACCATCAGTTGGAAGCGAAAACCATAGAAAGGGAGGAAGACAATGAAACGTCACATGCTCGGGCTGCTCGTGATTGCGTCATTGATGTTCGGGATCACGCTGGCACAGGAGACCAAAGAAGTACCCAAGAAAGATGTCACGGAGAGAGAGAAGTTTGATCCGGCAAGGGATCCGGAAAAGGATGTTCAGAATGCAATCGCGATTGCGGCGAAGACCGGCCAACGCATTGTGCTCGATGTAGGGGGAGAATGGTGCAGTTGGTGCCACAAACTCGACAAGTTCTTCCAGGACAACAAAGACGTGTCGGACTTCATGCAGAAGAACTTTGTTGTGGTAAAGGTAAACTACAGCAAAGAAAACAAGAATGAGAAGTTTCTGTCACAGTACCCGAAGATCCCCGGCTATCCTCACCTCTTCGTGCTCGAGAGCACCGGAAAGTTTCTCCATTCCCAAGGCTCCGGAGATCTCGAAAGCGGAGACCATCACGATCACGACAAAGTGTTCGAGTTCCTAAAGAAGTGGGCGCCCAAGCAAGGGTCGTAGCGATTCGTTGATTCAGGGATTGGAAAAACGAGGATTTCGACCGTACTGAAATTTCAGCAGTTCATCAGTGGTCTTGAGGCCTTCCTTCCTTTGCAGGTAGGAGAGGTACTTCACCAACACGAGAGCGGTTGCATAGGCATCCCCGGACGCGCGATGGCGTTCGGGGATTTTTATGTTGAGGTGTTCTGCAACGGGACCGAGAGATTTGCTGGGCAAGTGCGGGAGGATTCGGCTCGAGAGTTTTACCGTACAGAGCGTAGGATTGTGAAGCTCGATGCCTCGTTCTCTCCGAGCCGTTTGAGTGACGAAGCTCCAATCGAAAGCGGCATTGTGAGCCACGAAAATCGCGTCACCCAGGAATTCCGCGATAAACGGCACAACCTCTCTGGCGGTGGGGGCATTCTGGACCATGACGTTGTCAATTCCCGTCATCGAGGTGATGAACGCCGGTATGGTGAGCAACGGATTCACGAGAGTGGAAAACTCGTCAACGAGAGTACCCGCCTGAACTTTCATCATGGCGATCTCGGTGATTCGATCGTCGACCGCACTCATGCCGGTGGTCTCTACGTCGACGACGACAAATGTCCCCTTCTCGAGGAGTTGGTTTCTCTTGACGGTCATAGAGAGGTCAGAGTTCTCGTTTGCCCTGAAGGAATTGTTCCGCAGTCATAACGTCTTCTCCGCTTCCAAGAAAAAGCGGTGTTCGTTCGTGGAGTGACTTTGGCTGAATGTCGAGGATCCTTGTCACTCCGTCCGATGCCCGCCCCCCGGCCTGCTCAATTAACATGGCCATAGGATTACCTTCATACATGAGGCGGAGTTTTCCCCCGGGATGTTTGATGTCGGCCGGATACATGAAAATGCCGCCATAGAGCAGCGTGCGTTGGATGTCTCCGACCAAGGATCCGACATAGCGGGCGGAATATGGTCGATCTGTCGACGGGTCTTCTTCACAGAGATACTGGATGTATTTCTTCATACCCTCAGACCACCGGTGATAGTTTCCCTCGTTCACGCTGTAGATCTTTCCCTTCTTCGGAATCCGGATGTTCTCGTGAGACAACAGAAACTCGCCGATACCGGGATCGAGTGTGAATCCATGAACACCGTCACCCGTTGTGTACACGATCATTGTCGATGATCCGTACATCGCATATCCGGCTGCGATCTGCTTGTAGCCGGGTTGCAGGCAGTCGTCAATCGACCCGGGCCCGGACGGGGTGATCCTTCGGTACAATGAAAAAATGGTGCCGATGGTAATGTTGGCGTCGATGTTGGAGGAACCATCGAGAGGGTCGTAGATCAGAACATACTTGCCAGTCGGATAGTGATCGGGAATGCTGAGAACGTCCTCGTTCTCCTCGGAGGCCATCACGCACAGGTGACCGCCATGGTCCATGGCCTTGTAGATGGTCTCATGCGCGAAAATGTCGAGCTTTTTTACGTCATCGCCATGGATGTTTTCACGACCCAGCGTACCGAGGATATCCACGAGCCCGGCTTTGCTCACTTCCCGCCAAATGAGCTTGAACGCCAGCGTCAGGTCGCGCAGAAGGCCGGAAAAACTGCCGCTCGCTCCCGGATGTGCGCGTTCCCCTTCGATAATGTGGCGCTCGATGGTGATGATCTTGTCCTGTGACATGGGAGTTCCGGTGTGAAATGAGGAAAAGATTTTCAAACGAGTTCGAGTGTTTTGGTGTCTCGGCTCAACCCTCGTCTCAGAAGAGCCTACGTCTTGAGTTCCTGGTCTTTGTATTGAAGTCGGTAGAGTTTCCTGTAAATGCCGTCGCGGCTGAGGAGTTCCTGGTGAGTGCCCATCTCGCGAATCTCTCCCTTATGCAGAACAATGATCTTGTCAGCGTTCTGAATGGTCGAAAGACGATGGGCAATGACGATGGACGTCCTGCCTTTCAGGAGCTTCTTGATGGCTTCCTGGATAAGGATTTCTGTTTCTGTGTCTACGCTTGATGTTGCCTCGTCCAGTACGAGGATCCGTGGATTGAACGCAAGGGCGCGGGCGAACGAGAGTAGTTGTTTCTGTCCAACAGAAAGCGTGGCCCCGCGTTCCTTCACTTCTGCGTCATACTGCTTCGGGAGTTGTTCGATGAATCGCTGTGCTCCGACCACCCGCGCGGCAGCTTTGACGCGATCGAGAGAAATGGATTCATCACCCAGGTTGATATTTCCTTTGATATCGCCCGAGAAGAGGAATACGTCTTGCAGAACGACGGCAAGGTGTCTGCGCAGATCGGTCGGACGGACTTCGTTGATATTTACCCCATCAATGAGTATGTCCCCCTGCTGGTTCTCATAAAATCGGCTTAGAAGACTGATGATCGATGTCTTGCCGGCGCCTGTGTGGCCGACGAGAGCGATGGTTTCACCCGGTTTGGCGTGAAACGAGATGTTTTTCAGGACCCATTCCGGCGAATGGGCTCCGTCTGAAGGCGGATTATAAGCGAACCACACGTTTCGGAATTCAATTTCCCCGCGAATATGGTCGAGGGACTTCGGAGAAGTGGGGACATTGAGCACTGAAGAGTCGTCCAGGAGATGAAAAATGCGTTCCGAGGAAGCCATCGCCGTCTGCAGAATGTTGTACTTCTCTGAAAGGTCGCGGATGGGTCGCCAAAACATTTCGTTGAACTGTACGAAAGCCATCATGGTGCCGAGCGTCACCGCTCCGCCGAGCACGTTGCCCCCGGCGTACCACAGAATGAGGCCGATGGAAAGAGCGCCGATGATATCAACGCCGGGATAGAATACGGCGTAGTAGAAAATTGATTTGATGTTTGCATCCCGATGGGCGGCATTGATGGTGGAGAACTTGTCGAACGATTTCTTCTCCCGGTTGAAGATCTGATCAACAATCATCCCGGTGATATGCTCCTGCATGAACGAGTTGATGCGTGCAATCTGCAGCCGGACTTCTCGGTACGCCTCCCGTGCCTTCTTCCGAAACAGGAAGGTGCCGTAAAACAGCAGCGGCAAGACGCTCAACGAAACCAGGGAAAGCTGCCAGCTCATCGAAAACATGAAGTAGAAGATGCCGATGATCGTGAAAACATCGCTGAAGACCATTACGATGCCGGAAGAAAACATCTCATTCAGGACTTCAACATCGTTCGTTACCCGCGTGATGAGTCGGCCGATGGGGTTCTTATCGTAAAATTTTGGAGCGAGGTTCTGCAGGTGCCCGAAAATCTCCATCCGTAGGTCGTAGATGGTCTTCTGTCCAATCCACTGGGTGAGGTAGGCGTTTGCGTACTGTATGAACCCCCTGACGATGATCACCGCAAAGAAGAGAAGCACGGTCATCAGGAGTCCGTGCTTGTCCTTTTGCGCGATGTTGACATCGACCGCCACCTTCGTGAAATAAGGGCGGATTGCTTCCATGGCGCTGGTCAGGATGCTCAGGACGATGCCGAGAACAACATGCCAGCGATATGGCCGCAAATACTTCAGCAGCCGCCGCATCAAACGGGAATCGTATGCTTTACCGAGAACTTCTTCTTCGTGCATGGATCAATGTAAAATGATTAATACAAAATGAAAAAAAGGAAAGTCATTTCTTTCTTTTACCGCGAGCACTGCTCACGATTGCTCCGAGGAGGGGGGTAATCTCGTCTGCTTCTTTGATCGTGGCGGCCAGGTAGTCCGAAGGCAATATCTCTGAAGCATCTAAGAGGCGAAGCCAGAACAGGGTCTCTCGAGCTTCGCTCAAGGAAATGTTCATTCGATAAACGAAGTCGCTCTTGCCCTGTGCTGTTGATGCTTCTTCGACGTTCGCACCGACGGAAGTGCCAGATCGGACAAGTTGCTTTCCTATGGTTGTTGCCGAGATGGTATTTGGTAGCCTCTCCACGAGGGCGATTATCTGGACGGCAAATCGAAATGTCCTGGCTTTACTCTCTTCGGCTGCGCTTCCGCCATTGTTGATTTTTTCATTTTGAATTTTGCCTTGTTACAGCGCTTCGAGCTCCCGCTCCAGAAGCTGTTTCTCGTTCAGATCGGCGTAGATGCCGCCTTTGGCGACGAGCTCTTCGTGCGTCCCACGTTCAACGATTCGACCTTTGTCGAGGACAACGATCAGGTCAGCCTCTTTGACGGTCGATATTCTATGGCTAATGATGATGCTCGTGCGCCCTTTCATGAACGCCCGCAGTCTACGCAGTATTTCTTCTTCGGTGAAGGTGTCGACGGCAGAAAGGCAATCATCCAGGATGAGGATTTTGGGCTGTCGGATGAGCGCCCGCGCAATGCTGGTTCGTTGCTTCTGTCCGCCGGAAAGAGTTATTCCGCGCTCGCCGATCATCGTATCGAATTGATTCGGAAACTCCAGAATATCCTTCGCAATCTGCGAGATCTCCGCCGCTTCCTTCACATGTTCTGGGGTCCCGTCATCGGTTCCGTATCGAATGTTTTCCGTCAGCGTGTCTGAAAATAAAAAGGTTTCCTGTGGAACGTATCCAATGTTGGTTCGAAGGACTTCCAGTGGAATCGTGCGGATGTCGTTACCGTCGATCAGAAGCTGGCCCTCTGTGATATCGTAGAGCCGGGGGATGAGATTCACCAAAGTGGTTTTTCCTGAACCCGTGTAACCGACAACGGCAACCGTCATACCCTTCTCAATCGAAAGGTTGATGTCCTCAAGAGTCGGCCTGATGCCGCTCTTATGAGTGAATGTCATATTCCGAAATTCGATAGTTCCTTCGATTTCTGTGATCTGTGTGTTTGTTGTCTCTGAGTCCTTGATTTCGGGGTTTGTGTCGAGGATTTTCGACAGCCGCTCCATGGATGCAGCCCCTTGTTGCAGAAGATTGATGACCCATCCAAACGCGATCACCGGCCAGATCAACATGACAAGGTATGCAAGAAACGCCGAGAGCTCACCGATGGTCAATCGGCCGTCCATGACCCGCAACCCGCCCGAATAGAGTGTAATGATGATGGAACAGCCAATGATCACGAACATCAACGGCCACATGAGCGACTGAATGCGGGCGAGAACGAGGTTCTTTTTGAGGTAGTCCCAGCTAATCTTGCTGAATTGCGCTATCTCGAATTCCTCGCGGACGTACGATTTGATGACCCGGATTCCGGAAAGATTTTCCTGAGCACGCGTCGTGAGGAGTGAAAACTGAGCCTGGCGTTCGAGGGATTTCTTGTGAACGGTCTTCCCGAGTGTGTACACCGCGATGGATGCAAACGGCAGAGGGATGAGAGCCAGGAGCGTCAGCTGCCAGTCACGAACGAGCATGAGTATGAGAACCATGGAAAACGTCAACAACGTGTCGGTCGGATACATGATGCCGGGGCCGAGCACGTTCCTCACCGAACCGATATCATTCGTTGCATGTGCCATGAGATCGCCGGTGGGGGTATTTTGAAAATACGAATACGAGAGTTTCTGCAAGTGAGCCAGCAAATCGTTACGCAGATCGAACTCGATATGACGCGAGATGACGATGATCGTCTGCCGCGTCAGGAATGTGAACACTCCAGCCACGATGGAGAATCCAACGATGATCAACGCCCATCGGAAGAGATCGCCTGCAACATAGGCGTGGTTATCGATCCCGGATTTCAGGGAGTCGATCGCGCGGCCAAGGAACATGGGTTGTACAACAGTGAAGAGATTGCTCACAATCACTGTTATCACACCCCAGAGGAGCGTACGTTTATAGCGGAGAAGGTATGGCTTGAGGCGTAGGAGCGGCTTCATCGATAATGGAAAAATCAAAAATGAAACATCAAAGTGAAAAGAACCTTATTCAGGCGTCGCGCTAGCCAATGGTTTCAAACTTGGTGTAATGATGCAGCACCTTGGGAATAATTATTTTTCCTTCGGGTGTTTGGTAGTGCTCGATCAATGCGGCAACGACACGAGGCAAGGCGAGGCCTGAACCGTTCAGAGTATGAACAAATTCGGGCTTCGATCCGTTCGCCGGACGGAAGCGCAAATTCATTCTCCGAGCTTGAAAAGCCTCGAAATTGCTGCAGGATGAGACCTCCAACCACTTGTTCTGTCCTGGGGCCCATACTTCCAGGTCGAATTTCTTGGTCTGCGTGAAGCCCATATCTCCGGTGCACATGAGAAGGGTGCGATAGGAAAGGCCAAGGAGTTGAAGCAGGTGCTCGGCATCGTTTCGTAGAGATTCCAGTTCATCATATGAACTGGATGGATGAACAAACTTGACGAGCTCCACCTTATCAAATTGGTGGAGGCGGTTCAATCCTCGGACATCTTTACCGTACGAGCCGGCTTCACGGCGGAAGCACGGTGTATACGCTGCATAGCGAATCGGCAAGTCTTTTTCTGTCAGAAGTTCGTCCCGATGGAAATTTGTCACGGGGACTTCTGCCGTGGGGACCATGTAGAGCTGGTCACGTTCAACGACATACATCAAATCTTCTTTGTCGGGTATTTGTCCTGTGCCGCGCGCGCTGTCCTCGTTCACCACGATCGGTGGAGCGATTTCCTTGTATCCTCGTTGCAAAGCCTGATCAAGGAAGAAATTGATGAGGGCTCGTTCGAGGGTTGCCCCCTTGCCGACGTAGAATGGGAAGCCTGCGCCCGTGACTTTTGAGCCGCGGGAAAAGTCGATGATTCCCAGCCGATCGGTTATCTCCCAGTGAGGCTTGAGCGGAAAATCCACCGTTGGCGGTTCTCCCCATGCGAACACCGGCTTGTTGTCTTCAGGTGTCTTACCGAACGGGACGGAAGGGTGCGGGATGTTGGGAACAGTCAGAAGCAAACCGTTGAGCTTCGTCTCGATATCCCTGAGCTCGCCATCAATTGCCTGGATACGGTTTTTGACGGACTCCATTTCAGAGATCGCTATGGAGGCATCGCCGCCTTCTCTCTTGAGCTTCCCAATCTGAGCAGAGACGTCGTTGCGTTTGGCCTTGAGTGATTCGCCCTCCTGGATCAACTTGCGGCGGTGTTCATCAAGCGTGATGATCTCCTGCAGATCGACACTGATTCCTTTGGCTTCGGCCCCTTTTTGGACCAATTCGAGGTTTTCGCGGATGAATTTGAGATCGAGCATGGAAAAAACACCAGCCCCTTTCTATTGTTCGGTTGAGAGTTCGAATTCAACAACGAGCGGCAAATGGTCCGACGCGAGCGACTGTACGACATGCGAAGATAACGGTCGGAGATGCACTGCTGCGGTTGTGCTATCTGGTCCTCGGGAGTTGTTCGTGAATGCAAAGTCAATCCGTTTCTTCGGTACATCAGCAGGAAAGGTGAACCCTTCCCAGGTTCCCGCCAGCTCCCAAGTATCAAGATACTCTTCTTTTAGTTGAGTCACCACGCGGCTGGACGGAATATCGTTGAAATCGCCACAAAGGATTGTGGCTCGGGACGAATAGCCTTTCAGGATCTTCTTGAGCTCGTCGACAGCACCGACTCGCAACGAGTCGTTTCCCTGACTGTCGAAATGCGTGTTGGCGACGACGACCTCTTCTCCGATGACTCCGAGCACTAAGAGAAGAACTCCCCGTTGTTCTGTCCCCGGAAAACTCTTGAAGAGCACGTTATGTTCCTCAAAGATTGGGAATCGGGTGAGAAGAGCGTTTCCGTACTCTCCACCCTGATAATCGATGGTCTTCCCGAACGCATATGTCATGCCGGTAATGTCGGCAAGCTTCGTGATGATGTCGATCCTTTTTGACCGTTCAACACCCCTATCGACTTCCTGAATGGCGACGATATCCGCCTTCTCTTCAATGATGAGTTGTGCTATCCGGTCGACGTCAATTTTCTTGTCTGTCCCTTCACCGTGATGGATATTCCACGTCATCACACGTATGGTCTGTCGAGTCGCGACCCTGTGGCCAAATCCGCATCCGGAGAAGGCGAGTGCAACGAGGAGCACCAAAGAGAGAAGCGCCGGGATCCGGCGTGTGCGAAACGATGTGCGTGTTGCTTCGGGGATCACCTAGTTACACCCAGCGGTCTGAATCTCGCGCTTGAGGACCATCAGGCCTTGGGCGATGTCCATGGGGTTCAAACCGAGTTCCGTCTGTGCCTTGAGTGTCACAAAACCTGTCATGAGGGGTCGTGGTGCCACTTGTTTGAGATCGGCGGTCTTGACGCGCTTGATCAATCCGGCGTCAAGTCCAAAAACATCAGCAATTCGGAGAGCAAACTCGTACCGACTCGCACGGTCTTTGCCGCAAACATGATAGATCCCGTCGCGATTTAGCTCGAATGCCTTCACCGCCGCAAACGCCAAATCGGTGACGTGGGTCGGATTGCTGATCTGATCGTCGACGCAACAGATGTGATTGCCGGCCTTCAGGTTCGTCGCGACCCAAGCGGGAAAAGTCGTGTTAACGCCGATCCGAGCACCGTAGAGGACAATAGTGCGCAGGATGGTGTAGGGAATCCCGCCGATTCGAACGGCATTTTCACTTGCCAGCTTGGACTTGCCATAGTAGCTGATGGGGTTTGGCTTGTCGTCTTCGCTGTAGGGTCCATGGTTTCCGTCGAAGACGTAATCGGTGGAAATATGGACAAGGCGGGCCCCGACTTTTCGCGCTGCTTCCACGAGGTTCTCAACGCCGACAACATTGATCTTCCACGCCTCCTCGCGATGGGTCTCACACCAATCTACATTCGACGCGGCCGCAGCATTGAGAATTGCCGTCGGATGAAAACTCGAAATCAGGCTCTTGACGTCCCCCTTTTTCGTAATGTCAAGCTGCGTGTAGTCGAAGAGGCGGTCATCGAATACGAAGGATCGCTGATGTGAAGTATTCAGCACTTCGTAATCGGTCTGCGTGCTGAGCATCAACGCAAGCCTCTGGCCAAGCAAACCGTTCGATCCGCAAATCAGAATTCGTTTCATCGCAGGCTCTCTTCCAATGCAGTCGCCGCATCCGTTTTCTCGTCACGATACTTCACAATGACCGGAGTGTAGACTGCAATGCCGTGCTGTTGGGCAAACTGCCCGTCGATCTTTCGGCTCCCCTGAACGACGACCGCTCCCTCGGGAATGACAAGGGGCCTCTCCGCAGTTCTCCTGTACACCGCTTCCTTCACAAAGTCGTACACAGGTGTCGAACCCGTCAGGATCACCCCTGAACCGATGACCGCCCGCCGTTTCACGATCGTGCCTTCATAAATGCCGCAATTTCCTCCTAACATCACATCATCCTCGATGATAACCGGCATTGCTCCGATGGGCTCAAGCACTCCACCGATCTGCGTCGCAGCGCTCACGTGCACGCGCTTACCCACTTGTGCACATGATCCCACCAGGGCGTGCGAGTCGACCATTGTTCCCTCATCGACATAGGCGCCGACATTGATGTAGGCGGGAGGCATGATGACGACGTTGGGGGCAATGTACGATCCATCACGGACCGACGAGCCGCCGGGAACGATTCTAACACCATCCTCTTGCGTGATACTCTTCAAAGGAAACGTCGACTTGTCAAAAAAACGGAACTGTGGGTTTGGCGAGTAGTCCTGGATTTTTCCCAGCCGAAAGCCGAGGAGAATCCCCTTCTTGACCCAAGGGTTGACGATCCATCCCTCAACGTTCCCTTTGTCTGTCGACGGATTTGCTGCCCGCACTTCACCGTCATTGAGGAAGAACTTGAGATCATGGAACGCGCGAAGAGCGGCATCGCGGTCGAGAGCAGCGACATCCTGACTGAAGTACGATTCGATTTGTTCTTTCAGAGACATGAGTACCCGGTCCTTTTCAAAGGAGTCCCAGTTCCTGCAGGGCCGCCTTCAGTTTGTCCCGATTCTTTTCGCCGATCGGAACGAGAGGCAGCCTGTAGTTTTCCTCTATCATCCCCATCATTGCGAGAGCTGCTTTGACAGGAATGGGATTGGCTTCGATGAAATTGGCGTTCATCAGGGGGAGCAATTTATTGTGGAGCGAGAGAGCCTTTTCCCATCGACCCTTGAGGCAATGACGAACGAGATCAGAAAATTCTTTTGGGATCTCGTTTGCGACAACTGAAATGCAGCCATCCCCTCCGATAGCCATCAACGGCAGTGTGATTGCATCATCTCCCGAGAGAAGAGAAAAACCATCCGGCTTGTTCCGCGCGATCTCCATGATTTGCGCAATGTTCCCGGAAGCTTCCTTCACCGCCATGATATTCGGAATCTCGGCCGCCATTCTCAGAGTTGTCGCTGCTTCGATGTTTCCACCCGTTCGGCCGGGCACATTGTAGACGATAATGGGAATGTCCACAGCATCGGCGATGGCCCGATAATGCCGAAAATAGCCTTCCTGCGTCGGTTTGTTGTAGTATGGACCGACAACGAGTGCAGCATCTGCCCCCGCTTGCTTTGCCTTCTCAGACTGCTCAATCGCTTCAGCTGTGTTATTGCTCCCGGTGCCGGCGAAAATCTTCACACGCCCGTTTGCTTGTTCGATGACAATGTCGAATACGCGATAGTGCTCCTTATAAGTGAGCGTCGGACTTTCTCCGGTTGTGCCCACCGGAATGAGCGCTTCCACGCCTCCCTTGATCTGGAAATCCACAAGGCGTCGAAGCGCCTTTTCATCCAACGACCCGTCCTTCCGAAAAGGAGTGACGAGCGCTGTGCCGGTTCCCCGAAACTGTTTCCGTTTTCCCATGCCCTCTTCCTATCGTTTCTGATTGAACACGTCTTCGAGAACCTCGTCGAACGTATACATCCCTTGCTTGCCTCGGATCCACTCGGCGGCAATCAGCGCTCCGAGCGCGAATCCGGTTCTGTTTTTTGCAGTGTGCACGATCTCGATACTGTCGGCAGTCGAGTCAAATCTTACACTATGTGTCCCCACGACTGATCCAACTCGCCCGGAAGTAATCTGAAGTTGTTCCGGCCGGATTTTGCCGTTCGGTGAACCAGAGAGGATCTCTTTCTTTCGCTGAAGGGCGGAGAGGAGGAGGTTGGCGATCGAGACAGCTGTTCCGCTCGGTGAATCGACCTTGTCTTTGTGGTGGATTTCATGGACCGAAACATCGTACTCCTCGAAACGGTCAAACAATCTCCCTGCTTCCTTCAGGATTCGGTAGAACACATTCACCCCGAGGGAGAAGTTCGATGCATGCACCAATCCGATGCCCGCTGATCGAACCAGTGACTGAACTCTGTCGTGGTTGCCCTGCCAACCGGTGGTGCCGACGACGATCGACTTTCGAAGGTTCGCCAACTCTTCTATGTGGTTGACGACAGTGGAGGGGAGGGCGAAATGCACGGCAACATCGGATTTCCGCACGCCGTCGATGGAAAGTGAGGGGGTGTCGATATCCACGCGCGCGGTAATCTCCATTCCGCGGTCCAGGGCAACGCGCTCGACCTCTTTCCCCATCTTTCCGTAGCCGATGAGCGCCAGTCGAAGCACCTGAGTTGGTTGGGTCATGCATCCACCTGTTCGAAGAGATCGAGTTCGGGCACGGGCTCGAAAAACTCCTTATGCAGCTGCTGAACGGATTGAACCATTGCGTCCTCGTCGATGACCAGGCTCATATTGATTTCCGACGCCCCCTGAGAAATCATCGTCACCGGGATGTCGTTCAGAGCGTGAAAGACACGATCGGCGACACCGGCGGTGGAACGCATCTGCTCGCCGACGACACAGATGATAGCCTTCCTCTCATACACGTTGACTTCCGCAAATGCGCGAAGCTCCGACACAATCTGCTCGAGGCGACTTGAATTATCGATGGTCAATGAAACAGCAACTTCGGATGTGCTCACGAGGTCAACCGACGTTTGGTGTCTCTGGAACACCGAAAAGATGGACGAAAGAAATCCATAGGCCATCAGCATCCGGGATGACTGAATGTTGATAACCGTGATCCCTTTCTTCGAGGCAATCGATTTGACGGCGACTTTCGACTTTGGAGGATCAGCGACGATTCGCGTCCCGCTTGAGAGCGGTCGTTTCGAGTTCAGGACGATGACAGGGATGTTCTTTTCCACTGCGGGCAGGATAGTGCTCGGATGCAAAACTTTCGCCCCGAAATAGGCGAGCTCTGATGCCTCGCGGAACGAGATCACTCTCAGCTTCTTGGCGGCGGGTGCGATTCTTGGATCTGCCGTGAGAACACCGTCGACGTCAGTCCAGATCTGAATTTCCTCGGCATTCAGCGCGGCGCCAAGGATCGCTGCAGAATAGTCTGAACCGCCCCGGCCCAGGGTTGTTGTGACGCCTTTGATTGTCGATCCGACAAAGCCCTGCGTTACGACGATCTTGCCGGCCTGCAAAAAGGGAAGGATTCGGACGGCGGCTTCCGCCGCGATCCGATCGAAGATCGGCGTTGCGGACGCGTACTGCTCATCCGTCATCATAAACGTGCGGGCATCGATGAGCTCTACGGAGAGCCCCTGTTCCGCCAGGGCTCGCGCAAAAATCATTGTCGACAGCTGCTCGCCGACGGATGCCACAGCATCGAGGGACCGATTCGTCAATTCTCCGAGGATAGCGATACCCTGGCAGAGAGTCTTCAATTCATCGAAGCGCTTTCGTATGGTGAGGATCAGCTGCTGAATATCTGAGCGGTCGTCGATGAGGTTTTCCAGCAGCAGGACATGCCGCTCCAGAAGCGCATTGAGTTCGATGTGTGCTTTGTCGAGGTCGCCGTCGAGCGCTTTCTGCGCTGAGAGGAGCAGTGCATTCGTCGCACCGGCGATGGCAGAAAGAACCACCACAGGCTTGCGTTGCTGTTCTCCCGAAACAATCTCCATCACGTTTTTCATGGCACGTGCATCTTCTACCGATGTGCCACCGAACTTCATTATGATCATAAAATGATCTAGCCTTCTGCCTTTGTTGCGGGAGGTGTTGTTGACGGTTGTTGTCTCAGAGACTCAAGCCCGTCGGGACCCCGGAATGTTGATTTGGAGGAAGCGGCTCTGTTGCCGACCTCCGCTGCCTTGACAAGATCTTTTGACTTGAGGTATTCCGCGAAGAACGCGGCTCCGAAAACGTCTCCGCACCCCACAGTGTCGACGAGAGCCGAGACCGGGATGCCTGGAATGTCATCTCGGAACAACTTCTTGTGCTCCTGGCGAATCAGCGTCGCCCCGCCTTCGCCGCGGGTGATCACGAGTCCGCTGACCATCAACGGCATCAATTGATTGATCAGCGTTGTCTCGTCGTATCGTTCGGTTGTGAGGCCCGCCGCCTCTGGTTCACTCAATTGGATGGAGTGCAGCATGAAGCACCAGCGCCGCCAGTCACTGAGAGGACGTCGGAATCGGGCCTGCTCATCGTCAACGCCAAGCGTCAGCGAATGAAAATCAAAGTGGATGGGGATTCCGTCGTCGCGGATATTCATCCGAATGTAGTCCAGAGTCTCCAGAAGAATGTCGAACCCCGATGCCATGTTGATGAGGATGCCGTTCACATCGAGAAACGGTTTGATCTTCGAAAAGGGAATAGGAGAAGCAATGTGCTTTGAGCACTCCGTCCGTCCCCCGGAAGGATCGCTGAAGAAATGGACCTCGTTCGTTTTCTCTTTGGTCTTGAAGAGTGCCTTCGGATCGACATTGCCAAATCGTTGTAGTTGCTCGACGATCTTGTCGTATTCGTCCTCGTGGATCCCAAAGACCGGAAAGATCTTGTCTTCCGGTGAGAGGAAGACCGACAGCGCCGCAATGGAATAGAAGATGCCGCCGAGTGTCTCCACCACCTCTTCTTTGCCGCTATTCATGAGGTGATAGATGTCGCGCGCCAAATGTCCTACAACGGTAACCTTTGTGTCTTTTGCCACGGGTTTGCCTTCATGTTCAGATTCGCCGAGTCGGGCCTAAATCCGTAAGTTCTTTTTCGTTGAGGCGCCACAATGCCTGACACGGGAATTTGTTCTCGTAGAGCGCCTTCCCGACAATTACCGAATCGACGCCGAATTTCTCTATCTCTTGCAGACGGATCAAATCCCTGTACCCGTTGATACCGCCCTGAGCCGTGATGCGTACGCCGGATCGTGTAGCAAGATCTCCGAGAGATTCGGGATTGCTGATCTTTGTCACTCCATCGGGACCGAATTCTGAGTACATGACACGTGAGACCCCAAGCTTTTTCATCTGGAGCACGAATGCCAGCGGTGAAATGTCGTGCACTTTGTTTCCGCCATCGGTTCGAATCCTGCCTTCGTGAGCCTCGATCGAGATGGCGATCTTTCGTGCGCCGAAATCCTGAATGAGTTTCTCCACAAGAGCCTTGTCATGCACCGCGATCGTCCCGATGACAATGCGGTAGACTCCCTTCTCGATGAGGGACTTGATATCCTCATAAGTTCGCAACCCGCCTCCAACCTGAATCGGGATATCAACTGCTTTAACGAGATTCTCAATAATATCCCAGTTATGGACAGTCCCCGTCTTGAGCCCATCTACGTCAACAACATGAAGCGTCTTAGCGTTCTCGCCCCGCCAGAGAATCGCCATCTGCACAGGGTCAATGGAATACAGGTTCTCGGAGCCTGGATCACCGCTGACGAGTTGAACGCATAACCCGCGCCGAATCTCTATTGACGGGAAAATGAGGAGCATGTGGTCGCTATCCCAATAAGTTGCGCAAGCTGAGGCTTCTTCGCCTAAAATCCGGACGCTTGTGAATGCAGGACGAGTCCCTGGAGAAGCAGCCTTGGTCTGACTATTTTATCAAAAATGGAGAAATTTTGAGTGAGATTCAAGAAAATGGCGAAAAGAAGACCTGTCAAGAGGCCATTCGCTATGTGTCTCTCGATCTCTTCTTCGGTGGGAGACGCTTGAGGTTTTCCTGGACTGCGATTGTCAGTTGCTCACGCGTGAAGGGTCTGTTCAAGTGCTGTTTCGGACCAAGGATGCCCGGTTCTTCGTTGAGTGACTCCTGCGAATCCGTGATCAGGAGGAGGGGGATTCCCTGCGATGGTCGCACGTTCTGGATTGACTTCAGCAATTGTCGCACGTCCAGCTTCTTGCTCTCGTAGTTGCAGATGATCAGATCTGGTTTGTCCTTCTTCGTTGCTTTGAATGCCTTATCTTCATCTGTCGCGTGTACAACCTGATATCCATTGCGAAGAAGTGTCTGAGCCATTGTCGCAATGCTCAGCACGTCGTCGTCGACGATGAGGATTTTTTTGGGATTGAAAGTTGTCATCGAGAAGAAGTAGTGCTGTTGTGGACAGGAGACTACGCTTACACTTCAACAACAAAAGAATGAACAACGAGTTCCTGAAAAGTACTCCATCATGCTTCTACGCTTTACCGGGTTGCCGGGTGCTCATTTCTTCGATGATACCGTCAATGGACCTTCGAAGCTGTAAGATTTGCACCGAGGATGCGACACGCTGTACTTCCCTCAAAGTGACGGATTTCTTCCGACGATATTTCGATTCAATGATACGCGCCGCAACAGGATAGAAATGCCATTTCCCCATGTCCAGCATGTCGGCCTCAATTCGCTCCTTCACATCGAAGACACAAAAAACGTACACCTCCGGCTTCGGATAGAGCGTGAGACCTGGAATGGAGGTCTTTATTTCCTTCTTCTGGATGGTATCCAAGGGAAACGAAATTCGGGACGGTTTTGACTGGAGCCAGTGCTCAATATATGCGGCCGACTTGACCTTGATCTTGCGACCCCGGTAGATGTGGTCAGCGACATCCCACTCGATGCGCGCATTCTCCGTCGTTCCGAGCACAGCTCCAACGAGGAACTCGGCAAAAACTCCGCGGTTGCTGCCGCTGAGCAGATCAGAAAAAGCCCACGACCAGAAATCGAGCACGGTGTTGCCATACAGGTCGTCGATAACGCGGTTTGGTTCCAGCTTTGTAAGGTTCATAGGGACGGAATCCTTGCTTGAAGCGTCTTCAAAATGCGTGATTGTGAATTGAGTTAATGTGCTTTCAGTCACTTTGGCGTGGAATGGGAAGAACCGCTCCCCCGTGTTCCCGCACATGTGAACGGAGATCGAGGCCGATTTTCAGCCCGACAAGAAGCAACAATCCGACGATCGGCGAATCCAGAACTGTCACGAGGAACCCGCTCGTCATGATCGTGATGTGAAGCACAATGACCCTGGCGTAGGGCTGTTGCATGAGATTGATGGGGTTGGCTTTGAGATATTCGCCTTGTCCGATATAATTGACCAGGAATGAGATGACGTGGCTTGTTGCTAGTCCGAAGAGGGCCCAACCAAGTCGATCGTCGCTGATGTATCCGAGGATAGTATCCCCTCGGGAAGCGGAGCCCGGCTCGAAATATACCGCCGAAGAAACCCATCACGAAGACCCCGTGGACGAATGTGAAGAGTCCGAAGTGAGTGCAGAAGAAGGGGATAAGAAAGAGCTTCAGGGACCAGACGGGCTTGTTGCCAGGATCAGCGAGCAGCCTGCGAAGGTCGTTGAGTGCCCCAATGATGAGATTCTCCAGTCAGAAGAGAAGCAGCCGTTCCGTGTCATATTCGCCGCACAAACCCGCGAGTGCAACCGCTTCTTTTTCTTGTTTGAGGAACTGATCGGTTTCCATTCCTTCGACATACCTGCAACTGTGCTTTTCGACAAGATGCAGTCTCATTTGGGTATGTCATCTCCAAAATGCAGCCCTGTTTGTAGCAGCAACGTTCTGATGAGTTTCTTCTTCTCCGGCACGTCGTATCTGAAGAGATCGTATCGATCGTCTCGTGAAAGATAATCTGCAGCGAATCCACCCACCACAAAACCACCGACAACTCCTAATGCGCTTGCCGTTATCGCAGAAGATTCCGAACCCGTCCCGGCGGCACTTCCGAAAGTGCCGGCGATCGCTCCGGCGGCGGAACCAAAGAACGCACCGCGCCAGAATTCCGACTTCCGGTGGTACTGCAGTTCCCGAACCGATTCCACGGGCAATGAAATGGGAAATCCAGACCAACCGACCCGCAATGAATCGCCATCCAGCGAAATCAGGGAACATCCTGACAGCGTGTCTCCGGTAGCAATGGTGATGATCCAGGAATTGTCCTGAGAGAGACTTGTTTCGACCGACACGAGAAGAAAGAACAGCAACAACGGGAATAGGCGATTCATAAAACGTTTCTCTTGATATGGCTGGATGATTGAGGAAAGAGACGGATTATTGTGGCCGGCATATCTGTCTGCGGGTGATTGCCGGTGCCTACACAAAGCACGCAAACGGTTGCCAAAAAGTCAAGAGAAGGACTTGTTGCTGGCGTCGACTGTACGGGAGATGAGAGAAAATAGGAGAGGAGTCGTCGAAGGGCAAACGTGAACTCTTCTTGACGTTGGATCGGGCCTATCGCTGGGCAGCGAATTTTCTGCGACGATTACGGAGATAGTCGACGAAAATGAACTCTCCGAGGTTGTTGAGATCAGAATAGTATGCCCGCCCCTGATTTGTCTTGGTGAATTCGTCAACAAAATTGATGAGATAAGGGTCACGGGCGACCATGAACGTGCTGACGACAATCTTCTCCCGGCGGCACTGGACGGCCTCGTCGAGGGTCTTGTTGACGATGCGCGGGTCGAGGCCGAAAGAGTTCTTGTAAAGTCTTCCGGCTTCGTCGAAGATCGCAGAGGGTTTTCCGTCGGTGATCATGAAAATCTGTTTGTTGGAATTGCCACACCTGCGCAGCAAGCTCCGGGCAAGCTGCAATCCTGCACGCGTATTTGTGTGAAATGGTCCGACGGAGAGAAAGGGGAGCTCACTCAGGCTTACGATTTTCGCTTCATCTCCGAAGACGATCAACGACAAATAGTCCTTTGGGAAGCGCGAACGGATCAATTCGGAAAGGGCGAGTGCCACCTCTTTCGCCGGTGTGATGCGGTCCTCGCCGTAGAGGATCATGCTGTGGCTGATATCGAGCATCAACACTGTGGCGCAGTTGGTGGTGTGCTCGGTTTCGTAGACTTCGAGGTCCTCTTCCTTCAGCGTGAAGTCCTCGATGCCCTCCCGCTTCATGGCATTCGTCACCGTCGAGGTCATATCGATGTTCGTCGGCTGGTCGCCGAACGACCATTTCTTTGTTTCGCTCAGCCTATCGATGCCCTTGCCGCTGTATGGGGTTTCATGTGATCCTTCGGGAGCCTTCTTCAGGGAGCTGAACACGTGGCGCAGGGCATCCTGCCGGATTCGTTGGACGCCTTTGTTCGTCAACACATAGGCGTCCTTTGCATCCTCGATGAGCCCTTGCTCCTTGAGCTTTTCGATCAAGTCGTCCATGGAGAGCGACCGGTCGAAGAAGCCGTATTTGTCCCCCAGTTGACGCAGCCACTCGAGTGCCTCATCAACATCGCCGCTCGTCTGGATCATCATGTAGCTGAAGAGCGACATGAGCGACTGAAGTCGCTGCTCGTCCGTCATGGATCCTGGTGTCCACTTGCTGTAGCGGTACCGCATGGGGGTCAATTCCTCAATCCGGAATTCCGATTAGAGATCTTCTTCGAGGTTTCTGCCCGTGTTCGTGAAAATGCTTCCCACGAGATCTTTGTAGGCCGTAATGCGATCGACTTCATCCTTCGCAATGCGAGACGATTGATGCAATCCGTCGAGGACAAACTCCATCGCAGAGGCAAGTTCGTACTTGTTCGTTTCGGAGAGTTTCAGGTGTTTCTTCGTAATGTCGCGCAGCCCTTTTACCTTGTCCAGCTCGCTGAGGTACTGCTCGAGGGTCATATCGTCGGCAATCTCGATCTTGTTTCCGGACTCAAACCAGCCGACGATCTTGGCGTATTCAGATTCCTCTTGCTGGCGTGATTCCCCCTGATGCTTCGCCCTTTTCTGGAGCGGATCGGGGAAATATTTCTTAAAAACCTCGCGCACTGCCTTCCCCACAAGTGCCTTGCTCACTTTTGCCGGGCCTTCCTGTTCCCCCTCAAAAACCAACTCCACTTTGCCCGTCATCCCTGGCAGCGCGTGTGCGAGGTCGCAAATTCTCGGTACAATGGTTCGATCGCCGACGAGTATCGCTCTTCGCTCGGCATTGCTGACCATATTCTCCATAGCGGAGATTGTAAATCGTGCACTGACGCCCGATTTTTGATCGACAAATTCACTTTTTCTCGCTTCAAAGGCGGACTGTTCGATGATCTCGCGAAAATAATACGGGATCTGTGCTTCTCGGCCGTCGCGTTGGATCCAGGCCTCTTGCTCCGTAATCTTAATCGCGTCTTCGATGTTTCGCGGATAGTGCGTCAGGATCTGAGAATCGATTCGGTCCTTGAGCGGTGTAATCAGGTTGCCCCGGTTTGTGTAGTCTTCGGGATTTGCTGTAAACACGATCATGAGATCGAGCGGGATCCGAATATTGAATCCGCGAATCTGAATGTCCTTTTCTTCCATGATGTTGAACAGTCCCACCTGAATGCGGGGTTGGAGATCGGGAAGCTCATTGATAGCGAAAATCCCCCTGTTGGTCCTTGGGATAATGCCATAGTGAATGGCGCCCTCGTGCGAATAGTGCAGACGCTGTGCCGCAGCTTTGATCGGATCGATGTCACCGATGAGATCGGCAATCGTCACGTCCGGTGTCGCGAGTTTTTCCCCAAAACGCCTGTCCCGGTGCAGCCACTCAATCTCAAGATTCTCTCCCCGTTCTTTCAAGAGATCGTTACATCGTTTGCAGACGGGTTTGAACGGATCATCATTGATCTCGCAGCCCTTCACGAACGGCACATATTCGTCCAGAAGGGAGGGAAGCTGTCGAACGATTCGCGATTTTGCCTGACCGCGGAGCCCCAGGAGAAGAATGTCATGCCGCGCGAGAATTGCGTTCACGATGGATGGAACGACCGTTTGCTCATAACCGATGATACCCGGAAACAGAGGCTCGCGTTTTTCGAGTTTTCGTATCAGGTTGTTGCGGATTTCATCTTTCACCGCCTGGACCTTGTAACCGCTTTTGCGTAATTCGCCAAGTGTTGCTGGAAATCCCATTCGTCCTTCTTCTCCGTCACAAAGCGTGCGTTGTTTCTCCATCGAATTTGTGCTATTTTGACAGCGATGGATACTCCTTCTAAAACACTCGTCATTCGATTTAGTTCCATCGGCGATATTGTTCTCTCGACGCCGTTGCTCCGCGTCCTTCGGGCCCGCTTTCCAAACGGACAAATCGATTATGTCACTCGCGCGGAGTATGCGGAACTGGTCAAATCGAATCAGAACCTCAATCACACATATGAATTTGATGCCAGCAAGGGGTTTGACGGACTGAGGGCGCTCAAGAAGAAAATAAAAGAGGAACGATACGATCTGATCGTCGATATTCATGACAGTTTGCGGAGCAAGTATTTGAGAAGTCTTCACGGCCCCAAAGTCACGGTCCTCAACAAGCGGGTCTTGCAGCGCTCCGTGCTGGTAAATCTGAAGAAAAACGTCTATAGGGAAATCGTTCCGGTCGCCGATCGGTATATTGAGGCAGTCAAGGATCTAGGGATCACCAACGACAGAAAAGGACTGGAACTCCACATTCCTGATGAAACGCTCTTCGGCGTGTCTGGCAAGGTGGCAACGCTAAAACTCAATCAATTCGAAAAAGTGATTGGCCTCTGTCCGGGGGCGCGTCATTTCACGAAGCGATGGCCGTCGGAGCGGTTTGCCCGCGTCGGGGCGGCTTTCGCTCAAAAGGGAGACGCCAAGATCGTTTTGTTCGGTGGGCCGGAGGACGAGACGATCTGCAATCAGATCTGCTGGGACATCAACAATCAGGCAGGGGCAGAGAGAGCTTCATCGTTTTGCGGACAACTGGGACTGCTGGAGACCGCCGCCGCGATGGAGTATTGTGATATCGTCATCACCAATGACACGGGGTTGATGCACATTGCCACAGCGATGCACCGGAAGATCATTGCGATTTTTGGTTCGACGGTCAGGGAGTTTGGATTCTACCCGCACGACGCCGAAGCAATTGTTCTGGAGCATGCGGGGTTGGAGTGCCGTCCTTGTTCTCACATTGGAAGAAGCGAATGCCCCGAGAAGCACTTCAAGTGCATGCTCGAAATCCAGCCAGATGAAGTGTACTCTCGAGCAAAGGCTTTGCTCGTGTAGAATGTCCCCAAGTTGAAATTCTCGGAATTAAGTCTTACCTACCGAAAGTCTACGCCAATATAGTTTTGGAGCGATCCTAGAAATGCAAACACGGGAGATCCGTATGAACTACGAAGCGTCGAAGTCAAAAGAGGCAATCCGGATTGCTCTTTTCCTGGTCTTTTTTGCCTTCACCGTTGCAATCAACCTCAACTGCAGCAGCGACAACCCCGTCAAGGGTCCAGAATGCGGGAGTGGCCACAACACTTGGGATTCGAAGGTCCAACGATGCAGAGATGATGCGAACAACCAGATAGTTCCAAGCAGTTGCTGCGGTCAATAGTGGCAGGAAGAGGGGCTGACTCACACGAGCCAGCCCCAGCTTTGCAGATGTCAATAGCGGTCGACGCGGATCTGAGAAACCCCAGCCTCCACATCGATGTAGATCTTCTTTTTGGCAGATTCGAAATCTGACGTTTGGTACCGATTACTGCTGATCTTTTCGAATCCCTTCACTTTCTTTCCCGAGAGCGTGGTCGCGAGCCTCAGCTCACATCCAACGGATTGAGGTACTTCGACCGTGGTCGAGGACGCCCCTGTTTCGATCTTCACGCGTGACTCCTCCATCCGGTCTCCAAGGCGGAACTTCATCGATGACGCTCCTGCGCTGACCCTCAATTGCTCGACTTTGTAGGGGCTCAAGTCAAAATTGGCTGTAGCTGCACCGACTTCCACCGTGATATCCCATATCGGTTTCACATTCAATTGAACTTCTGCACGGTTTCGCATTCCCCCGAAATTGATGTGGCGCGATCGTCCTTCGAAATCAAGCGTGACGTAAGTAGTATTATCAGTCTGTTCCCGGTTGAGAGCGTACTTTCCGAAGCTGACTTCGGTTGTTGCCCTTATCAACTGGTTCGTCGTATCTCGAATGTAAAACTTGCCGGCACCCGACTGCAGGCGGAATGTCGCGTGTTCCGTCGTAGGCGCAAAAGGCTCTTCGAATGTCTGCTTGTTGAGTTCTCTTGCATTATTCCACGAGAAATCGAAATCACGGTTGAACCACGACGATGTAAACGCCGCCATCACCATAAACATGATCAGCAGGATCATGAGCACAACAGCCCACGCCGGCGGGCGCTGTTTTCCGACTACGATCGTGAGTCCCCAGAAAATCAGAATCAGCGGCCAGAGTCGCCATATCGTGTCCCAGTTGACATCGAAGATGCTGAGGTTGCTCAGAAGGAACAGTCCTCCGATAATGAGGAAAAAAATGCCCCAGAAAAGGGCGCTCATATTCTTCATGGCATCCTCCGGTTATGATTGATTCGATCGGACGGCTCTGTACAACAATCCGACGCCGATCGCGACGAGAATGAGTGGCCACCAGTCTCCGAAGTGAAAATCGGGCAGGAAGTTCTCTGCCAGAAAGAGGAAACCGATCACGAGGAGCACGAGCCCGCCAACGATGCTCCCATGGCCGTGCCGGTGATCGTGCATCGGTGGTTGTGGGGGCTGTGGCTGCGGAGGAACGGTCGATTGCTGCGGGTCGATTGGAGTTGACATAGTGCTTTCCCTTGGTTGTGCAGGAATGATGATCCAGGCGATAATGTAGGCGAGGAAACCTACGCCTCCGAACATAAGAGCGACAACAAACGCGATGCGAATGAGTACCGGGTCAATATCGAGATAGTCGCCGAGGCCTCCGGCAACACCGCCGATCACCTTATGTGTATTGGATCGATAGAGTCGTTTCATGGTGCGAGTCTCCTTCCTCTGCAGAACTACGACGCGTTACGGTCAAATGTTGCAGGGACTCATCTATTGCCAGGCTTGGGAAACTCGTCCCCCACCGATCATTGCCAAATCGAGGACTTTTTGGTTGTCGATACCTTCGATTCCGGGAATCGGCGATGGCACGTTTTCTAGGAGACAGTGTGAGAACGCGGAGATCTCTTCTCTATAGAGATCGGGAATACTGATGCTCAGCGACTTGATTTCTGGGAGCGCAGCCGCAACGCGCTTTCCGATTTGGAGCGTGGTTGATTGCCCGCCGACCGTGAAATCAGAAGCCGAAGCAAATCCCTCTGTGCCAACCAGCTCGAGCAGCGTGTGCCTCCCGGGTCCCTCAAATGAACATGCGATCGAACCAAGCGTCCCTTTCGAGAACTGAAGGTTGATGACGGCCGACCGCTCCGTCGCTGATTCGGTGGGGGGCGGAGTGAGGATTGACTGCACGGACCGAACGCTGTCGTCGAGAACAAAGCGTAGTGTGTCCAGACAATGAACTCCGATATCGAAGATCGGCCCGCCTCCTGCTATTGAACGATTGAGCAGCCAGGCTCGCCGCGATAGTCTTGCATCGTAAAAGTAATCTGCTCTTGCGGAGACAATCTTTCCGAGGGCTCCTGACTTCACAAGCTCGCGGATGTGGTTCACAAGCGGGGAAAATCGAATCACCTGCCCAACCATGAGCTTGACGTGATTTCGCTCGCACTCCGCCACCATGCGTTCTGCTTCGGCTGTATTCATCGCCATGGGTTTTTCGACGAGGATGTGCTTTCCAGCTCTGGCTGCTGCAATCACCTCGTCATGGTGAGCCGAGTTAGCGGAAGCAATGAAGACCGCATCGACCTCGGGGCATGAGACGAGCGTTTCTACGGTGTCGAAAGCGAACGGGATAGAAAGGGCAGAAGCTTTTTCGCGCGCCATCTCCAGCGATCGCTTCTGTACTGCAACGAGGACAGAGTTTGAGGATGCCTGAATCGCCGGCGCAAGTGCGCGTTCGGCGAAGAGCCCGTATCCTATGATGCCATAACGAATCTTGCGCGGCGTCGCCATAGTCGGATCAGAGATTAGTCGATGGAGTCATAGAGAAGTTTGAACTGGTATCCTTTGTTCTGCAAGGTTGTAACGAGTTCATCAAGCCGGGAATAGAACTTGTCTTTCCGGCGGGGGTCAGTGCCGATGTGTGTGAGAAGGATGAAGCCGTTGAGACCATCTGGCTTCGATCGCTCGAAGCGAAGGATCCTTGCGTAGATCGTATCACTGCTCAGATACTGATTTCCGAGCTCCGGGTGTGTCCAGTCGGCATTGGAGTATGTTCCCGGAGTGAAGTTGACGAGCACGAATCCCAGCTTCTTTGCCCATGCTGTTGTCGAGTCGTTGTACCATTCGAACGCCGGAAGGAAGAACCTTGCATCGGAGCGCGTGATCCCAAACCGCTCCATTGCCTTGTAATTGTCGAGCACGTCGCGATTGAACACGTCTTGTGTTACGAGTGACGAGTCGCGCTTCTCCCAGCTGCAATACAAAAGGTGATTATCGGAGTGAGCTCCGAGGTAGTGACCGTCCTTCTTCAGAGCAGTGAGCAGGTCGGCGAACTGCGGATTCCTGTAGAAGTCGCCCGTGAGGAAAAACGAGGCCTTGATTGAGTGTTTCTTCAGGACATTTCTAATGACTTCACCCCCATCGGCGAATTCGTGCCCTGTGAATACAAGATGGATGACCTTTTCGGACCGGTCTGTTCGGATAATACCGCCAGCTACATATTCGGCTTTCTTCGTGGTCATGTTCTGTCCGTTCGCAGGGTTCAGAGCGATGAGTATGCAAGAAATCAGAAGTGGAATCATCTAAGGAAATGTCCGGGGAATGTGGATGAATGCTCGAATGCAATATACGTCAAAAGCGAGAAACTTTCATGGCGCGGTAACGTTCTTTCTCTTGGATTCCGACTCGTTTAAACCGAAAGCACTTTCAATTCAATGAAAAGACTTCTGTTTCTAATGTGTGCCAGCATTGTTGTGATGGTGCCGGTCCTTGGTCAGCAGGCACAATTGACAGGGACGGTTATGGATAGGTCGACGCGCACACCTCTCGAAGGTGCCAACATCACTCTGGTGAATTCGAGAGACACGGCCCAAAAACACTTTGGGGCCACGGGCAAGGATGGCAAATTCACACTCAGCAACCTGAGCGCCGGACAATATTCTCTGAAAGCGTCGTTTGTGGGGTATCTCGAGATGCAGCGCAGCATCACGCTGACCGGGACAAGTCTGAATCTGGGGATACTCGCTCTTTCTCAACGGGCAATCCTCATGGGAGAGTTTGTCGTCAACGGACTGGTCCCGCCGGTCGTTCAAGTGGGGGATACCCTTCAATTCAATTCGAAGGCTTTCAAGCTGAATGTCGATGCCTCTGCAGAGGACCTGGTTTCCAGGTTGCCCGGGGTGACGGTCGAGAATAACACCGTAAAAGCACAGGGCGAGGAAATCACGCAGGTGTTTGTCGACGGAAAGAGATTTTTCGGCGACGACCCCATGATCGCACTTCGCAATCTTCCCGCGGAAGTCATTGACAAGATTCAAGTCTACGACAAGCTGAGTGACCAATCAGAGTTGACCGGGTTCAATGACGGTCAGACCACGAAGACCATCAACATCATTACGAGACAGGATCGGAGACGCGGTCAATTTGGAAGAATCGTTGCCGGCTACGGTGATGAAGGCAAATATCAGGCAGTCGCCAACGTCAATATTTTTCAGGGAGGGCGGCGCATCACGGTCCTGGGGCAGAGCAACGACATCAATCAGCAGAATTTCTCGATGCAGGATTTTCTCGGCGCGATGGGGGGCGGAGGCGGTGGTGGAGGCTTTGCCGGAGGAATGATGGGTGGCATGAGAGGCGGGGGAGGTGGTGGCGGAGCGCGGAGTGGGGGAGGTCCCGGAGGTAGCGGGGGAAGAGGATTTGGAGGGGCGCTGCCTTCGCAAGCGGCTCAGCAGATGAGCAATTTCTCCATCGGCCAACAGAACGGCATCAGTACAACGCACGCACTCGGAGTGCAGTTGACTGATTCCTGGTGGACCGGTCTGAATGTCGAAGCGAATTACTTCTTCAACCTCGCCGATAATCAGCGCAATGACCTGACCAATAGACAGTATTTTCTCTCTCCCGACACAAGCGAGTACTATCGTCAGAACAGCGCCACCGACGGGAAGAACTACAATCACAGGCTCAACATGAGGTTCGACTATACCATAGATTCGACAAACGAACTTATCTTCATGCCCCGGTTGAGCCTCCAGTCGAATGCGACCAGCAGCAATTCCACCGGGTCTACCTGGTGGCTGCAGAATGTTTCCCTGAGTCAATCCGGCACGATGAACAGTACGAACGTCGACGGCTATACGTCATCGAACGCACTCACCTATCGGCACAAGTTTGACATCCCCGGCCGCAGCATCTCCATTCAGGCGAACGCAAACATGAACGACCGGAAAAGCGATCGTTACCTGCAGTCGCAGAATCTGTATTTCCTCGGTCAGACGACACAGGCAGATTCCCTCAATCAGTTAGCGAATACCTCGACCAAGGGTTATTCGCTTTCCGCGACAGTGGCGTACACCGAACCGATTACAGTTTCCGGACTAATGCAGATCAACTACACGATCTCGAAAACCGATAACTCAACGAACAAGCGATCCCTGAATTACAATATTCTCACGGGTTTGTATGACACGCCGGATTTGACGGCGACCAACGAAGTTGAGAGTGGATATCTGACTCAACGCGGTGGTCTGGGCTATCAGTATCGCGGTGACGGCTATGACATGAACTTCGGCGTCGGATATCAAACCGCATCCCTCTCGGCCGATCGAACGTTTCCGACCAGCATCACAACGGACAAAACATTTGCGAATGTCCTGCCGACGGCAACTTTTCACATTGGAGTCACGAGGACGAACAACATTCAGCTCCTTTATCGGACCGCGACGAGTCCTCCTCCGATCAGCCAGTTGGAAAACACGATCGACAACACGAATCCTCTTCTTCTCAGCGCCGGCAATCCCGATTTGAAACAGAACTACACCCATTCGTTGACAGCCCGTTACACGACGACAAATCTTCAGAGCATGGAAAGTTTTTTTATGATGGTGTCGGGAGGAATCACGCAGGATTACATCGGCAATTCGCTTTTCCTGGCTCAAAAGGACACCCTGCTCGAAGGGGGAGTCATTCTGAAACAAGGATCGCAGCTGACGCGGCCGCTGAATCTCGGCAACCAGAATACTCTGCGGGCTATGGCAACCTACAGTTTCCCCTTCACGTTCATTTCCTCCAATGTGAACTTCAATTCAGGATACACATTCAATCAGACGCCATCGCTCGTCAACGGGACTACGAACACGGCAAACACCACAACGTTCTCCGAGGGCTTTGGCATTGCAAGCAACATCAGTCAGGACCTTGATTTCACGATCTCTTACAGCGCGAACTTCAACTCACTGAAGAACAGCATCCAGGCAAGCTTGGACAACAAGTACTTTTCCCACACGGCGAGCATCCGATTCAACTGGACGTTCTGGGGGGGATTGACGTTGCGGACCGACGCGCGCAATCAGCTGTACACGAGAACGGACGTTGGCTACAACCAAAGCTACACGCTCTGGAATATCACGCTGGCGGAGAAATTCCTGAAGGACAATGCGGGCGAGCTCTCCGTGCAGGCATTCGACGTGCTGAATCAAAACAAGAACATCAATCAGACCGTCACCGACTCGTATATTGAAGTGCAGCAGACGAACAACCTTCATCAGTATTTCCTGTTCACGTTCACCTACCGGCTGAACAACTTCTGAAATCGCCGAAAGCACTTCTTCCTGAATGTCTGTTGCTCCACAGAAAATGAAACCGCCCGACGAAATGGTTGGGTGGTTTGGTTTCGTTAACGCTCTCACTTCGTCAGTAACATCTGCCGCGTCTGCGTAAAAATGCCGGTTGTCAGCTTGTAGACGTATGCGCCGCTGGGCATTGATGTCGCGTTCCACGATACTCTGTGCACTCCCGCCGGTTGGTCCTGATTCACCAATACCGCCACCCCGCGACCAAGAACGTCATAGACGCGCAAATCGACGTGTGATGCAGCGGGCAGTTGATAGCTGACCACTGTTGTCGGATTGAACGGATTGGGATAGTTCTGATGAAGCATGAATTCTTGCGGCACGCTTATGCCGGACGAGCTGACGCCGGTCACCAAATCGGAGGGCTTGAAGTATGCCGGCGTTTTGCCTGTGATGGTTTTTGTTCTGGTCAATGTCCTGCCCTTGAAAGCAGGGTTATCACTTAAATATCGGTACGCTCTGAAGACGGAATTGTACATGGGATACTGGTCGGATATCACAGTCTTGATCCCGTCCGTAGTGACCGGATTAATGTACTCCCACACAATCGTGGTGTCGCCAGCTGTCACTTCAAAGAAATGGCCGTGCGTATCGGAACAGATCAGCGTATTCCCATTGGGAAGTCTCTGTTCGCTACCACCGATCGTGCTGTAGAAATTCTGGTCATCCTTTGAAGCGTAGATCCATACAACCTGGTTGGAAATCGATTTGTTCGCTTTCATAGCGTCTTTGTTTGGATAGGTCCAAGTGTAGTACCCTGCGGCCGGAGGATTGACGTAAGCGCCTGTGTTCACTCTTGATGAATTGTAGTACGGATTGACCTCGAAGATGTACGATTGAGATACGCGTTCTCCAAGGTACTCTCCATTGTTGAAGATCTGAATGTTTCCAGCCCCCGGCAATCCGGGTTTTATCCAGTGCACGTCATGACTGCCACCAATTTGTTTATTGCCGGTGGAGTTGATCGCCGCGGCGGTCCCTTGGTTGTAGCGATACGGATCTCCAAAGCGATAGAGGAAATCCCCGGCGCTGCTTGCAGCGAGAGCAATGTTCCCCGCCGGATTGCCAGCGATGAACGTATTGTCGTGATCGATAATGTAGAATTCCCCCTGCACACTGTTCGTGACGAGCTGGCCAAGACTGTCGTTGTAGTCGATCGAGTTGCAATGCAGCCAATCGCTTTTCAACGGATTCCCGGGCATGTTGATGTTGATCTTGTTGGGGAAGTTCGCCACCGTTTTGCCGGTCCCGACGTAGTTTGGTTTTGTCGCATCGAAATCCTGAATGATATGATTGAAGAACCACCATTCCCAGACGATGTTGCCCAGGGAATCCACTTCCACGAGTGCATCCATTTGAACGTCGGTATACGTGCCGTTGGCCGGGTTTGCGCCAGCCGCGAGCACGGAATCTTTTGGAACGTTCTTGTTCGCAATATAGATGGTTGTGTACGCTTTGAGTTTCTTGTTATAGATCCTTGTCCAGTCGTGATGGGGAAAATAGTTCGATCGCTTTTCTATATAGGTCCATACCACATTTCCATCCCAATCAAGTTCCTGGAACCCGCCAAAACCGCTTGGATCAGACTTTGTCGCGTCGAGGATGTTTCCATTGCTCAGCAATCTCGGATTCGTTCCGATGTTCCATTGCTTGACAATGTATCCTTCCATGTCGATCAAATAGGATCTTCCCGATCCGGCGAACAATGTGTATCCGGTTTGCGTTCTTGCAGCATCCCAGTATCGCGTTTCTGTGATTGTAAACATCCCTTCGTCCGTGCTTTTCTGCAGCGATGACTTGCCTGTTTGAGCAACAAGGGACATCGTGGCGAACAACATCATGAGTATTGTGAAAGAGGGAACGGATTTCATGTCAGCACTCCAATTTGGTGGACGGAACGATCATCCTTCGGGTTTTGAATATCCTGCAATCACCTGTTGAGAGGAGTCCTTCATTGTCTCAACGCTTGCCGGGGTTATGCTATTTCAGAAGAACAGCCCGTCGAATCTGCGTGGAACCCCCCGCTGTGAGCCGGATGAAATAGACCCCGGCAGATTCACGCGAAGCATCCCACGTCACAGTGTATTCTCCTGCAGGACGCGTGTCATTGACTAGTGTCGTGATTTCCTGGCCAAGAATGTTCTGAAAAGTGAGTCTGACATTGCTTGATGTTGAAAGCTGAAATCTGACTTGTGTCGTTGGATTGAATGGATTAGGGTAGTTCTGACAGAGCTGGAATGTTGATGGTGTTTGGCCGCTCGGTTGCTCGACAGCTGTGGTGTATTTTTCCACGAAGTCGCCGGGAGTCAGCGTCTTTCCAGAAAATGCCGCATAGTCGGGGGCATATCGATATGTTCTGAAGACTGAGTTCATCTTTTCGCCGGGACGCCCTATGTCGTCCGGAATCGATGAGGACCAGGTTAACACGCCTGTGAGTACAACCGGGCAAATGTACTGCCAAACGACCTGTCCGGTCGCAGTTACTTCTATGAAAGTCCCCAGCGGACCGTTGTTGATCAGGGTATTTCCGTTCGGCAAACGCTGTGCACCGGATATGTCCGCCCCATACAACGAGGTGGGGGGAGTTGCCTGATAGGTCCATGTAAGACTCGTGGGACCAAACGCTTTGCCGGCGGCAAGCGTGTAGTTGCCCTTCGAATCGACAGGAAGCGTTATCTGATCAATGGTGGAGTAGTTGCGGCCTACCCCATTGTTGAAGCACATGATATCGCCGGCCCCAGGGCAGCCCGCTTTGATCCATTCTGCATCGTGCTGCTGAAAGAGTTTATCATCACTGGAGGTTCCTGCTCCGAACGTGATCGGGTTTCCCCAGCGGTACAAGAGATCGCCCCCTTTGCCGCTCGTCCCGCCGGTGTGTCCGGCTGCCTGAGCGGTGGTGGTGCTATGATCAATGATCCACACTTCGCTGTTCCCCCGCACGCTGAGTGCAATTTGGTCGAACGTTGCATTGTAGTCGATGGAATTCATATGGTTCCAGAAGATCGGAAGACTCCGATGGTCGCCGGCGGCGTCGATGAGTTCGGGATGTGCGCTCGGCACGCCGTAGTTCGATTTGGTGGCGTCATGATTCTGTATCAGATGATCCCAGACATGCCACTGCCACACAACGGTCCCTCCTGAGGGGAGCGTCGGTTGTATTTCTACAATTGCATCGGGCAACAGGATTTGTTTTTGTCGGAAGTCCGGTTCCTGCATCATACTTGTGTCAAAACCAGCGATCTGGATTTCGGCAAGCGTCTTCTTCTCTACGACCAGCATGATGATGTTGCCATTCGGCAGACGCTTGATGTCATGGTGCTGCATATACGTTGTCGTCGAATAGTCGAGCTGCCACACGAGACTATCGTTCCAGTCGTATTCCTCAATTCGACCTCCTTCACCGCCGCCTGTTCCGAGGTTACCCGGTGTCATGCACGTCCGCAACAGGTGTCCGCTCTCAAGCAAGTACACCGACTGTCCGGGGGGATACTTGCTGGCAGTCCATTGATGCACGATTCGGCCATCGTTATTGATCAGATATGTCATGGTATTCTGTTTCGGTGCGAACAGGGTGTACCCTTTAAACGCCTTTGTTGTGTCGTTCAGAAACAAACCCACCGTTCTTGTTTGTGCTAAACCTACGGACGAGAGGAAGGCAATCGCCGCGAGAATCAGCATCTTGAATTTCATAACAGCCCCCTTTTGAGAATGTCACTATTTAAGCAATGCCATTTTCTTTGTTTCAACGTAATCGTGTGCGCTCAGACGGCAGAAATACACGCCGCTCGGAAACGACGATGCATCCCATCGAGCCGTGTAAGTGCCGGGAGATCGCATTTCATTCACAAGGGTCGCAACCTCTCTCCCCAGAACGTCGAACACCTTCAAACTCACAAATCCGAAACTCGAAACTCGAAACTCGAAATTGGTTGTTGGATTGAAAGGATTCGGATAGTTTTGAAAGAGCTGAAACCCTTTCGGCAATGAATTCTGTGATTCATTCACTCCCGTCGACGTCGAATAGTTTCGCGCGACGCGAAAACCCACATGATACCAGGGATGATTGGGATCCTGAGGACCACGGTAATATGCAGGATTTCGGTTCGAGACTCTTGAATGCCCATCGTCGATGCCGGAAACCAGATCGCCATTGTACCAGTTCCCTCCGCGCATACCCCGGTACGGTTTTCCGTCGGGCATTTTAAACGTTGAGTCGGGGCCCTTGGGATTGTCGTACGGACTGAGACTGTAGTAATTCTGTCCATACCAATCGTTCACAAACTGCCAGACATTCCCGGCCATGTCGTAGAGTCCGTAGGAATTAGCGCCGTTCGACGTCTGGTAGCTAATCGCACTCCCGGGCCAGTTGTAATCCGACTTCAAGCGGAGTGTGCCATCAAAGAATCCAACCGGCGTTGTAAATGGATACGTGGCGGTGTTCGTCCCTTGATATGGATTCCCCGAGCCTGGCCAATTGGCTTTGGTCTTGTCCGCGTCGTTGCCCCACGGATAATTATAGTACGGATTCGTATGTCCGCCGCGTCCGGCGTATTCCCATTCTGCTTCGGTCGGAAGGCGATAGCCATTCCTGGTGAAATCATAATCCCACGTCTTCAAGTTGTAGCACTCCTGTAGTCCGTTCTGCTGGCTCAACCAATTGCAGTACGCGGCGGCACCATACCACATGACTCCGACCATCGGATGGTTTGACCTGAAGTCGGTCATGGAAAAAACTTTTCCGTCATACCCGATACTGTAGTAGGAGGCATACTGATTTGTGTAGCAGTAGATGGTGCTACTGCCGGTCGCATACACAACATTGCTTCGCACCTCGACCAGCCCCTTCAACAACGACGCATTGAGAAAAGTGAGGAACTGCTGATTGGTTGTGACTGTCGTGGACATGTATATTGAATTGACTTTGACCAGGTGAATGGGCGTTTCGTCACTAGGATGACTCGGATCGACAAATCCAAAATGATCACCCATCTGATACTCGCCCCCCGGGATCTGCACTTCGTTGATGCCGAGGGAAGTATTGTCCATTCCTCCCCGCACGAGCAGCACATTCTCTTTGATGGTCTTATCGCTGTAGCTGACGATCCCATAATCAATGTTGATGTCCCACGCCAGGGATGCCGTGTTGTACATCGTGGTCGAAGACCAATAGTTGCCTGAAAGCGAATTGGGGAAATAGGTTTTGTTGAATGACGGTTTGATGAGTTGCTCATCATTCAGTGATTGGAGCTCTTTTACATTGGGGACCCGCCAATCGGTCTTCCCGGCGAGCGTCAGGCTCCTTGCGTATGTAAGCGCCTCTTCCCATGTCAATGTGTTTGAGGATGGGATCTTTTGCCATATCAGGCCGGAGTAATTGTCGGTGATGGTGCCATTGCCGTTGTCATTGAAATGGGAGAGAATGAAAACCGTCGTATAGGGATTTCGCACGGCACGCACATGAAACCGTTTTGATCCCCCCGCGCTAATGGTCTCTGATATCGGGTGCGCTCCTATCCCGCCGCCGGCATTGGACACCCAGATCTTCGTCGTGTCGTCTGCCCGCGGATCACTGGTCCACCAGTAGTCGGCGAGCGTTTTGGTAAAGGAGACCGTGTTCAGGGCAGGATTGATGTTGTCAAAGTTATGGATGCTGAACAGCTCGTGGCTGCGCGGAAGCCGCCAGTCCTTGTATCCTCCGAGCGTCAGGCCCTTACAGTACGCGGCTGCGTTTCCGTAGACCATTTCACCGCCGTCGACCTTCTGCCACATCAACCCTGTGATGTTATCGGTGATCGTGCCGTCTCCGTTGTCGGTAAAGGAGGGAGGGTTGATGATGAAGTCAGAGTCTTCGCCCGGCGTCGAAGTAGCGCTGCTTGTTTGACCGGTATCTGGCAGCCTGAGCGGAAGTTTCTGAGCCTCGAGTTGGCAAGCGTACAGAATCGCGATCGCCGCCGCAAGGAATACTTTCTTTGATGGTAAGGGCATTGCTCACCTCATTGTGGATCTATTTTGCGAGTATCAATTTCCTGGTTTCTGAAACGCCGTCAACCGTGAGCCGATACAGATAGACTCCGCTGGAGAGCGAGAGCCTTTGCGAATCAAAGGGAACGGTATAGGTACCAGGCTCCTGATATTGGTTGACAAGTATGGCGACGTCTCTGCCAAGCAGATCGAACACCCTGAGCGTCACAAATCCGAATTTCGCTATCCGATATTCGACGTTTGTTGTCGGGTTGAACGGATTCGGATAATTTTGACTCAGGCTGAATGTGCTTGGAACAGGACTCATGCTGGCGACGTTTGTGGTCGTTCCTGTTTTTGTGATGACGTAGGAATGGGCGACATCTTTGTTGTGTCGTTGGGCGTTCTCTTCGCTCGGGAGATACGTTCGGATGTATTCGACCTTTGTCGTCGTGTCGGATACGGTCACCAGGAGGTAGCCCCGGCTCGGAAGAATGACGCCGCTGACATATCCATATTGTGCAGCTGGATTGCTTGTGTAAGTCTTGAGAGAAGGCTGGGGGACCTCCTGATAGACGATTCCATCCTTGTCTTGCTTTCCGTAGAAATGGTCATGCCCGTGAAAGAAGATGGTTCCGTTGTTTTCCATCAACAGACTGTGGATCGGTTTTCCCCAACTAGAACGGAATTTGTCAAACCCCCATGAAGAATCCGCGTTGTGTCCCCCCATTTCGAAAAAGTCGACGAATTCCGCGCCTCCGCGGCCGTCAGTGCCGCTCCCACCGACCAATTGATGACAGAAAACAAATTTGAACCTGGCGTGACTCGTCGTGAGGACATTCTTAAACCAATTGAATTGCTCCGTGCCCAGCGTCCATCCCCAATCCGGCTTCGTCTTTGTGTACCAATACGGGTCGATGACGACGAACAATGCGCTTCCCCACTCCCACGCGTAATAGTTCTGGCGAAGACCGACAAACGGTTCGCTTGTGGAATTGCCGGAATAGAATCCATCGGGAACAGGGTTCGGATAGTATTTCGTCCGCGTATTGGAAGCTATCACAGCCAGATTGTTCGCTGTGCCGTTCAGAAGCCAGCCGAGTTCCCCCTCGTGGTTGCCGACGACGAGATAGAGGGGAATGCTGTGGCAAATGAGATCATAATAGGAGCGAAGCAGCAAATGCCGGGCAGTGATGCTGTCCTGTGTCGGCTGCTGAAGTTTCTCCGACATGAAGGTGTCACCCAAGTCGATGAGAAAATCAGGATGTTGAAGAAGAATGTTCTGCAATGTCAGAGCGTAGACAGCAGGATTGGAGTTTGTATCAAGATGAGGATCGGCCTGGATGGCGAACGTGAACGTTGTCCCCTTCAGTTTGGCCGTTGTGAACCAGTGCTCATCTCTCGCGGCGAAGGTCGTGGTTTTCGCAATTCTGTAACGGACCCGATAATAGTATGTAGTATTTGCCGCCAGGTGGTCGAGAACGATGTTGAACGGGACACTGCTGGCGTAGGTCGTTGTCGGCGTCTGACTGGTATACACGGTGTGTTGAGTCCCATATTCAACATACGCGTCGAGATCATTACTTGCGCACAGGTTGACTGTGATCGAGCTGGTGGTGGGCCGTCCGAGAAGTTCATTGCAGATGAACTGCACCGAATCAACAACGGCGGGCCCGCGTGCGCTTGCGCCTGATGATATCAACACTATCATTATTGCGGTGAAGGCAACCTTCATGAATCCATCCCTTTGTGGTATCATTTTACCAACAGTGCCTTCTTTGTAAGCACCGTGCCGGCGGTTCGCAGCTGGTAGAAATAGATCCCGCTTGGTAAATCCGATGCAGCAAACTTCGCCTCATACCATCCTGGTGCCTGCCATTCATTCACGAGTGTTTCGACCTCTTTCCCCAGCACATCGAATACCCTGAGCGACACAGGCCCGCTGCCTTTCAATTGATAGCGGATCAAGGTCGATGGATTGAAAGGATTCGGATAATTCTGTTCGAGCGCAAATTCATCCGGTATCGGCCGGTTCGACGCGACGGGCGTGATGTTCGTCTTCACCGAATAGGAGAACCGGGTCTTCCCATTCTTGTGCGTTGCATCTTCATCCTGTGGCAGATAGGCTGACACGTATTCTACAATGACGCTGTCGCGCGAGACTGTGACTCTGATATGTCCGGCACCATCCATCTGATTGCTCGTATACGCGTCGGCGTTGGCGAGCATGCCAATGGTGTAGGTCGAATCGCTCGGCATGGGGACTTCCTGGTAGATGACTCCGCCGAGCTGCTCCCTGGCAAACAGGTGATCGTGTCCCTGAAAGAAAATGTTGACACCGTTTTGAACCATGAGCTGGTGAATCGGCATTGCCCAGCCAGGTCTGTTCGCTGTGAACCCCCAGGTTCGGCCGTCCGCTTCGTAGCCACCCCATTCACCTAATTGTGCAGGGACGATACCGCCGCGGGTTTCTCCCATGACGTGGTGAGAGAAAACAAACTTGAATTTCGCCTTGCTGGTTTCCAGTGTGCGCTTGAGCCAGTCGTACTGATCCTTTCCAAGCGTCCATTCCCAATCGCGGGGTTTCGCGCTGACGGTGTACCCGCGCCACGAATCAAGAACCACGAACAAGGCATCTCCCCACTCCCATGCGAAGTAGTTCTCGGGGAGTCTCATACCAAAGGCCTCCGATGTTGTGTTTCCCGAATAGAATCCGTCCGGCTCCGGATTTGGGTAGTAGAATTTCCTCCAAAGTGTTCCATAGACCGCAAGATTATTCGGCGGCGTCTGAAGCAGATAGTATCCACTTTCCCCCTCATGGTTGCCGAGACAGAACAACAGCGGCGATGAATGAGAGACGAGGCCAAAGAACGCGCGGTCGTCGAGATGCAGTTGTCGCACGTCGGCACTGGTAATCGTTGTCGGGTTGTGATCGTCGCCGAACGTATCGCCGAGATCGAGCAGAAAGTCCACAGTGTCTGCGAGTTGGTTTTTCAGTGCAATGGGCCACAACGAGTGGCTTCCTTTTTTGTCGTACGGGTGAGGATCTGCCTCGATGGTGAAACGAAATACGGATCCAGGCGCGCGTTGTGTGTGGAACGCATGTTCAGATCCGGCCGAGAAGGAAACTGTGCTGCCTTTCGTCCGGTATCGTGTCCGGTAGTAGTATCTTGTGTTGGGCGACAAATTGAGAAAGCTCACGACGAGAGGTGTGTCGAGAGCCGCGGTATATGTGGTCGTCGAGAGGGAATAGGAGCCTGAACGAGTCCCGTATTCCCAGTACACGTCCGATTGCCGGTCGCACAGAATACTCATTGTGACGGAATGGTTCGTCGGCCTCCCCAGGATCTCATTGATCGTCTGAGCGAACAGGGCTCCAGGGAGCACCATTGCGGAAAGAACCATCAACACAACTATTCTGACATTCATCATCGCTTCTCCGTCGGGAACACCAACATGGTCAGCTCCCTGAAACGTTTGACAACACTTCGACTGTCAACCTGTGACCTGCGATCGTGAAAAAAAGTGGGATTGATATAAGAATGCCTCTCTTTCGGTCACTCCGAGAGAGAGGCATCGTGACGTGCTCCCGCAGTAGATCTATTTTCTTCTGTTCAATATCATTCTTGAGAATTCCCTCTTTTGATTCTCATCGAGGAGCTTCATGATTGCGTCATCTTCTTTTTTCCGTAATCGCCCCTTTTCGGTTTCAATCTCATTCCGATCAGGGTTCACTCTCTTTTTCAGTTCCTGATCCTCTTTCATTGTGGTCGTCAAAATCGCCCGAATCTTTTGCTCCTGGTCAGCTGTCAGGCTCAGTTTTTCGGACATTTTCGCAAGTTTTTCATCCGCTGAAGGTGGCTTGGGCTTTTCCTCCCGAAGAACTTGGGGATTGTTGCCGTTTTCCTTTGCCTCCTTGTCGCGTGGCTCAGGATTTTCTTTTCGCTCGTTTCGTGGAGCTTTGACCTGCGGTTCGTCTTTCGGAGGCTTTCGGCCGAAAATCTCGGTGACGATTGGTCTCAGTTTTTCCCGTTGAGTCGGCGTACAGATCGCCAGCAGGTCCTTGAAGTACTCGAAGCGAATCAGTTCCACCTTCGACTGGATGCTTCCGATGTTCTCTGTCAGCGAACGCACCTGCGAACTATCGGGGTGTTCCTTGAACAGTTCTTCGGACAGCTGCTTCTTCAACGCAGCCAATTGATCGTTAAAGGATTTCGACTTCTCGATTTGACCAGCCCGCATCGAATCGAATTGTTTTGCCTGTCCGTCGTTCAAATCAATGGTTTTTCGCAGCAGAGCGACAGACTCGGATGCGCGGGTGTCCTGTCGCTGAGGTTGTGGTTCGTTGGTCCTCGCCGTCTGCATCCAGAGAATGGAAACTGTCAGGAGATTGATGATCAACAAGATCACAATCAACCAGTTCCTGAATCTGTTTTGATTTATCAGGTCCATCATATCCTCGCTTAGAAGGGGTCTTGCGACTGAACGATCTGAACATCTTCTTTCAACGCCAATACCAGTTTGTCATGCAGAGTCTGATTCCTGTTCCAGTCAAGGTAATGAATCACCGTAACGATATTGATAAGCAGGACGCAGAGAATGATGGCCTGGTTGAGGCTGATATGGAGTCGGAATCCCGTCGGGCGCAATTGACGCCGGCGGTCTCGTTCGGCCTGTATTCTGGTCGCGAGGAAAGGATTCCCCTCGAGCGGAATATCATGATCGAACGCCTGTAATGTTTTTTCAACTTCTTCGAGCAACCGCTTTCTATCCTTCATGCCAGGTCCTCGTGCACTCTATGAATGTGTTTCATAATAGTTCAAGAGTCGCTTCTTCAGGTTTGTCTTCGCTCTGTGGATCAGCGATTCTACCGATGGAATGCTTGTGTTCATCACACCAGCGATGTCTTCATAGCTCATTTCTTCGAACTTGCTGAGAGTAAATGCAATTCTCTGATTGTCGGGAAGTGCTCCAAGCGCGCGCTGCAGGATCTCGGCTCTCTCCTGATTCTCCAGTTCATGATGCGGGCTCTTCTCTTCGGGGATTGAAAACCGTTCTTCCGTCTCGTCTTTGTCGAACAGACTGACAAGCAGTGCGAAGCGCTTCTTTCTCTTGAGGTGTTTCAGGTGATTGAGAGATTTTGTAACTGCAATCCGGTAGATCCATGTCGATAGCTGAGCGTTGCCCCGGAAGGAATAAATGGACTCAAAGACCTCCATGAATACTTCCTGCGTCAAGTCCTCGGCCGATTCTCTTTCCCTCAAAAACTTGTACGAGCAGTTCAACACAAGTCGTTGATACTTTTCCACGACCAGTCGGAAAGTCTCATCGTCTCCACGTTTGAGTTTTTGGATTATTTCGAGCTCATCCATTCGGGAATGACTGGTCTACTCTTGTTATGACAACGATTCGGATCAGGACTTGCGGTGCAGATGCAAGATAGTCACTCTTCGGTAATTTCGTCCACATTTTCGCATCGAATGTGCCCAAAATGACAATTCCCAGTGTTTCAATTTTTCCGATTTCTGATTCCAATGTGCGAGAATTGCCCCGCGCAGACCTCTCAATTTCTTAATAAATCCTATAGTCGTGGATGGCATATTAGTTGACATTTATAAATGTCAAATATGAGAGACGAACTCCGTACACCGCCCACAACCGATGTTCCGATGTATTCGATTGGAACAGTCGCCCGCATGCTTGGCGTATCGGTTTTCACCTTGCGTATGTATGAACGCGAGGGGCTGATCATTTCGCACAAAGCCGCCTCCACTCACAGGCTGTATTCTCAATCGGATATCGAACGGCTCAAGTGCATTCGCCACGGGATTAACGAAGAGAAGCTCAGCATCGCTGGAATCCGAAAGATTTATTCAATGATTCCGTGCTGGGATATTGTGCAATGCTCCGATTCCAATCGGAAAAAATGTCCCGCCTTCTCTGGCCACGCGCAGCCGTGCTGGACATACGACCACGAGCACAACGCATGCACGAAACTGGACTGCCGGTCATGCGAAGTCTATCACCTCTCCAGCGACTGCGACAAGATTAAGGCGAGTATTACGAACCTCACGAGGGTGAAATGAATCCAGTGTCCCGCCGGAAATTCCTCAAGATCTCAGCCGCTACGATAAGTGTTGCGGCAGCAGGCAGTGCGATCGTGAAGGGGGCTGAAGCACTCGGCAACAAGTCGGGCAAAGAAGTGAAGGGCGTTCAAAAGATTCCCACATATTGTGACATCTGCTTTTGGAAGTGCGGTGCTATCGCCTATGTCAACGATGGAAAGTTGTGGAAGCTCGAAGGAAACCTCGAAGATCCATTGAGCCGAGGCAGGCTCTGCCCACGTGGCACCGGAGGCGTTGGCGCACATTACGATCCAGACCGTCTCAAGTCACCTCTGATACGTAGAAGCGAACGCGGACGCGAAGAGTGGGTTGAGGTTACATGGGACGAAGCTTTCACGCATATCGCCGACAAACTGCAAAAGATCAAAGCCCAGTACGGCCCTGAGGCTGTCGCTCTCTTCGCTCATGGCATCGGTGGAAATTTCTTCAAACACACGCTGAAAGCGTTCGGAACACCCAACATCACTGCCCCGTCATTCGCTCAGTGCCGCGGACCACGGGACGTCGGCTTTCGTCTCACCTTCGGCGAAGACGTCAGCTCGCCGGAACGAACAGACATCAAGAACTCTCAATGTCTCGTTCTCATCGGAAGTCACCTCGGCGAGAACATGCACAATTCGCAAGTTCAGGAGTTCGCTGAAGCGGTGGGGAATGGGGCTTCCATCATCGTGGTCGACCCGAGATTTTCCGTTGCTGCCAGCAAGGCGAAGTTCTATCTCCCGATCAAGCCCGGCACCGACCTGGCACTTCTCCTCGCATGGATGAATGTGATCGTCAAAGAAGGTCTGTACGACAAAGACTATGTGCAGAAATACGGGTTCGGATTTGAGCAATTCGCGGCGGAACTTACGCCGTACACGCCGGAGTGGGCATATCCGGAGACTGGCATCGAACCGGAGTTGATTCGAACAACTGCGCGTGAAATGGCTCGCTATCGGCCGGCGACACTCGTCCATCCGGGACGACATGTGACGTGGTACGGAGATGATGCGCAACGGAGCCGTGCCATCGCACTTCTGAATGCCTTGCTCGGAAGTTGGGGTCGCAAAGGCGGATTCTTCTATCCCGTGAGTATGGATGTCGCGGGCTACCCCTATCCGGCGTATCCCAAGCCAGAAAAAGCAAAAGTGGACAATCCGGATAACAAATATCCGTTTGCGCATGAGACCATCACCACAGGTATTCGTGAGGCGACGATCAGCGGCAAGCCATATCCAATCAAAAGCTGGTTCGTGTATGCAACCAACCTGATCCACGCGCTGCCGAATGAAGCAGAGACAATCAAGGCAATCCAGAACCTCGACCTTCTTGTCGTGGTCGATGTCATACCCAGCGAGATTGCCGGATGGGCGGATGTCGTTCTTCCTGAGTCCGTCTATCTTGAACGCTACGACGACATCAACGTAGAGTGGTTCCGGGAGCCTTTTGTTGCCTTGCGACAGCCGGTTGTCGAGTCTCCCCATGATCAGAAACCGAACTGGTGGATGGCGAAGAAACTCGCCGAGAAACTTGATCTTGGAGCCTTCTATCCGTGGAAAGACATCGAGGAGTACATCATCCATCGCCTCACTACAGCCGGCCTGAGTTTTGACGAGCTGAAGAAGAAGGGAATTCTCAGAGGGAGCAAGCAGCCAATCTACTTTGATGAGGGGGTCTCGGCACAGTTTCCGACGCCATCAGGGAAAATTGAATTCTATTCACTTCAACTTGCCAAAGCCGGATTTGATCCGGTGCCAAAATACAGACGCCCGCTGCCGGGTCCGCTGGGTTCCTTCCGGCTCCTGTATGGCCGTTCGCCCGTTCATTCCTTCAGCAGAACCCAGTCGAATCATATCCTCATGGATATGGTGGCTGAAAATGAGATTTGGATCAATGCCGATGTCGCACGTCGTATGGAACTGAAAACCGGAGACTACGTCCGTCTGAAGAATCAGGACAACATCGTCAGCAACAAGGTGAAGGTGAAGGCGACCGAGCGGATCCGGCCGGACTGTGTGTACATGGTGCACGGATTTGGTCACAATTCTCGCGGTCTCAAATACGCATTTCAGAAGGGAGCAAGCGACGCCCAACTTCTGACCCGCTATGTTACCGATCCACTGATGGGAGGGACCGGCATGAACGTCAACTTCGTGACTATCGAATCGGAGGCCAGCCATGGCTAGATTCGGAATGGTCATCGATACTGCGAAGTGCGTTGGCTGTATGGATTGCGTTGTGGCGTGCAAGACCGAGAACAGTGTTCCGGAAGGGTTGAATCGGGATTGGATCGAATATGAGGTGCAGGGAAAATATCCATCGCTTCACATGGAGATCCGATCGGAGCGGTGTAATCATTGCAGCAATCCACCCTGCGTCTATTGTTGCCCCACCGGTGCGAGTCACGTCCATGACCTTGGTGGAGTCGTACTCGTCGAGCACAACGTGTGCATTGGCTGCAAGGCTTGTATTGCCTCGTGTCCCTACGACGCGCGGTTCATCCATCCCGATGGCTACGCTGACAAATGCACGTTCTGCATCCACCGTGTCGAGAAGGGACTTGATCCTGCGTGTGTCTCCGTCTGTCCGACACACTGCATGTCGTTCGGCGATCTTGAGGATCCAAATAGCGACGTTACGCGGTTGCTGGAGTCCCGCAACCACCATGCCCTGATTCCCGAGGCCGGAACGAAACCATGTATCTTCTATCTCGTGTGATCCCATGATCCAGGAACTGACGACAACGCGCCACAACGAACTCATCGATCCCACGTTGCAAATCTGGGGCTGGCAGATTCCCATCTACCTCTTCATCGGCGGATTGGTCGCCGGCATTATGATCATCTCGGGTTACCTCGTTCTGAAGGGTCAGTACAAGAAGAACGTCTTCTCGTGTTTCTACTTGCCGCAGATCAGCCTGATTCTGCTGAGTGCGGGTATGCTTGCGCTGTTCCTTGATCTCGAGCACAAGCTCTCTGTTTGGCGATTGTATACGACGTTCAAGATCACCTCACCCATGTCATGGGGTGCATGGATTCTCGTTATCATCTATCCAGTCCTCTTTCTGAATACATTGATCCGGATACCGGAACGTTTTCAAAACGTGATTCCCCTTTTCGACCGACTCTCTGCGTTCATCAACAAGCACCCTGTGTTGATCAAGAATATCGGAATCCTCAACATGTTCGTGGGGACGCTTCTGGGAATGTACACGGGAGTGCTCCTGAGTTCGCTGGGAGCGCGGCCGCTTTGGAACAGCGCAATGCTCTGGATGCTGTTTCTCGTTTCCGGACTTTCCTCTGCCGCTGCATTCGTCCATCTGATCACAGATGACGCATATGAACGGGAGTTGCTTGCCAAAGCTGACAACGCTTTCCTGACTCTCGAGCTTTTTGCTTTCGGAGGGTTCATCAGCGGATTGCTGACATCGACGCGTGTCCACATTCAGGCCATTCGACTGCTCCTTGATGGATCGTATGCAGCATACTTCTGGGTATTTGTCATCGGATTGGGGGTGGTTGTTCCCCTCTCGATCCAACTTCTCGCGGTGAATCATAAAATAAAGCATTCCCCGGTGGCTCCGATGCTCGTCATCGCCGGGGGTCTCATCCTTCGATTTGTGATCGTCTTCGCAGGACAGGAAAGTCATTGGACATCAGGATGGATTCGATAAAGGAGAATGTGCATGTCACTACAAGTTGAAAAACACCCTCAGCCGTACTGGAACCCTTATGTTGCCGGCATAGGCCTGGGCCTGGTCCTGCTTGCGTCGTTTGTCGTCATGGGGCGCGGGTTGGGCGCATCCGGAGCATTCTCATCGCTCGTAACGGTGGGCGTGCAGGCGGTGGCACCAATCCATGTGGCGCACAATGAGTTTTATTCAGAGTATATCGGCGATGGGACGAAGAGTCCGCTGAAAGACTGGCTTGTCTTCGAGGTCCTCGGGGTCTTCGTCGGTGGATTTATCTCCGGCTCGCTCGCTCATCGTGTAACCAAAGTCGTAGAGAAGGGACCCAACATTTCCACGCGCGGCCGGCTTCTCTTCGCATTTGCAGGAGGTGGCTTGATGGGGATTGGCGCGAAACTGGCCAGAGGTTGTACCAGCGGTCAGGCACTCACCGGTGGAGCGCTCTTTAATGTCGGCAGCTGGGCTTTCATGATGATGGTGTTCGGCGGGGCATATGCAATGGCGTACTTTGTAAGGAGACAATGGCAATGATCGCACCCTTCTTCAAATATGGTCTCTTCGGAGACGATGTGAGCCTCGTGGTTGCTTTCATCACCGGCATCGGCTTTGGGTTCTTCCTCGAGCGCGGGGGATTCAACAGCGCAAAGAAACTGGCTGCCCAGTTCTATTTTACCGATCTCACAGTGTTCAAAGTGATGTTTACCGCGATCATCACGGCCATGGTCGGTCTATATTATCTATCGGTGATCGGTTTTGTCGATCTCTCCCTTGTCTATCTTACTCCGACGTTTCTCCTGCCGCAGGTGGTCGGAGGATTGCTTCTCGGATTTGGATTCGTGATCGGAGGCTATTGTCCGGGAACATCCTGCGTGGCAGTTGCGACAGGCCGCATCGACGCGATGGTGTATCTTGGCGGCATCATGTTCGGCATCCTAGTGTTCGGGGAAGTATTCCCGCTCGTCAGCAATTTCTATCTATCCACTCCTATGGGACAAATCACGCTGCCACAACTCACGGGATTGCCCTATGGTCTTCTGGTATTTCTTGTCGTTCTGATGGCGCTTGGTGGATTTGTCGGTGCCGAATGGGTCGAAAAAAAGATGGCTTCAAAGAAAGCAGGAGCCTCACTATGAGAGACTTTCTTAAGAATCTATCGTTGAACAGGAAGCTCGGTCTCCTCGCGTTTGTTCTCGGCTTCTTCGCACTGTTTGCGGGAAGTCCATATCATGGTTCGGAAGCTACGGTGAACGCAAAGGAGTTGGCACTGATCGTTGAGAAAGAAGTGGATCATGTCAGCGTCCAGATGCTAGCGGATTGGATCATCCGGGGGAAATCGGACTTTCGTTTGATCGATCTCCGCAATGAGAAAGATTTCGCGGAGTATCATATCCCTTCATCGGACAACATTGCGCTGAGCGGCCTTGATCAATCCAATCTCCAACGGAATGAGAAGATTATCCTTTACTCCGATGGCGGGATTCATTCTGCCCAGGCGTGGATGCTTCTCAAGGCGAAGGGATTTAGGGGAGTGTACATTCTGCGAGGCGGACTAGAAGAGTGGAAAGACCAGATTCTGTTCCCGCGTATTCCTGAGAGCCCCACGCCGGCACAAGTCGTTGAGTTCGCGAGGACCAAAGAAGTCAGCAAGTTTTTCGGCGGCACTCCGCAGTCGGGTGGAGCAGTGGAATCAGCGACTCCAAAACTTTCTATGCCAAAACTCGAAGCTCCAGCAGGAGCTCAATCCAAGGCCGCCCCCGGAAAGAAGAAAAAGGAGGGTTGCTAGTGCCTTTCCGAATACAAGATCTCCTATTAGAAGTTGAATTGGAGGGCCGGAGAAAGAATATCACCGTTCTTCACATGATGCTGAAACGCTGCCTCGGCGCATACCGCGAAATGAGATCCCGCTGACGAAATCCTGACCTATGGGAGAGTCATTGAGCGGAGCGTTTCTCGGTGGAAGAATCTCTTCTGAAACGTGTTCGAAGTTGCTTCGCACAATGTCCTCATTCCCACGCTTCTGACCCAGCCCGAACCTAAACTGACATCTTTCCAGCAGCAGATCCGTCCTCGTAAGAATAACACTGTGCAGTGACCACTATCTCAGTTCGTCTCAATCTGTAACACTATCTCAATCCAGTGCGTGATAATCACTTCGATACATGCGGGCGATCGTCATGATTGACAATCGGCCCATTTTGCGACAAGTCGCATATTGGCACAGCCTTTGTCTATTGTATCTCAAGCACGTGTGTGAGATTGAATTTGGGAAGGAGGTCACGCCATGGGTCAACAACAGCTTCTCCTGATCATCCTTGGCGTCATCATTGTTGGAATCGCCATTGCAGTGGGTTTGAGCTTGTTCACCGCGCAGAGCATCCAATCAAACCGTGACGCTATCATCAATGACTTGAACAACCTTGCTGCCCAGGCATATCAATTTCGCATTCGTCCTGTGTCGATGGGAGGAGGGCAGGGAGATTACACCACATTCGCCATCCCAACGAAAATGAAAACGAACGAGAACGGAACATATTCAACATCACCGAGTCAGAATTCGATTAGCTTCACTGCGGTCTCCGCGCAGAACGCGTCCAACAGCGTGAAGGTGACGATTGACAGTTTTGGCAGACTTGGCGGATGGACATATACTGGAGATTTCCAGTAGGTCTGGAGGTCACCGCAATAACGAGAGGCTGATAGAGTGTTCGAGAAGGGGCCATCTTTGCTGAGTTCTGAGTTTCTCGTTCAAAGCTCCCCCCGTGTTATCCTACCGTCCATGGCCGCTTGACAATATTGACGTTTTTGCTATGCCGACCTACAGCTTGACATTGGCCACCGGAAAATCAATATTTGTGAGTCGCAAATCTCTGCGAGCCATGTCAAGCCGAAATCCCCAACCCTCAGCTCATTGACGCGACGTCCCTCGGGGACTTGCCAGCTCGCTTCTGATTTACAATCATCCGTCCGACAGAACTAAGCTCTTCCGATCAAACCATCTGCTGCTATTCGAATTCTGGGAGGGTTTCGTGGGATCTCGATCAGAAATTATCTTTCCGCAACCGAGCACAAGTAATTTCAGCATCGAATTCGTCGAGCACGGCCGAAAGGCCTGCTGATCATCTCCACATCATAAGGAGAAATAGCCATGGCAAAGAAGATTCCCGCCCGTAGGCCAAGTCTAGCCCACCCAAAAGGATTCGGCTGGTTGCCAGACCTTCCCGATCAACGCGACAAACTCTATGCGGCAATCGCCAAGCCTCCGGCTGTGTTGCCGCCGTCGGTGGACCTGCGAAAAACCTTCTCGCCCGTCGAGGATCAGGGGACGATCGGAAGCTGCACGGCGAATGCGATTGTTGGAGCTCTCGAGTATCTTGAGAACAAGGACAAACTCCCCCTTGCGGACCTCAGCCGGCTCTTCGTCTACTACAACGAGCGCGTGATGGAACATACCGTAAACAGCGACAACGGAGCATTCATCCGCGATGGAATCAAGACGACTGTCAAACAAGGTGTCTGTACAGAATTGAAATGGCCCTACGTGAAATCAAAGCTGTACACCAAACCCACGGCAGCATGCTACAAAGAAGCGACTGATCATCAGGTAACCTCCTATCATCGTATTTCTACGTTCAACGAGATGAGGCAGTGCCTGGCGGAGGGATATCCGTTTGTTTTTGGATTCACAGTGTATACCGAGTTCATGTCGAGCGAGGTGGCGAAGAGCGGCGTGTTAAACATGCCTCAGCCTGGCGAAAAAGTTGAAGGCGGCCACGCGGTCGTCGGCGTAGGCTATGATGATGCCCAGAAGAGATTTCTGGTTCGCAATTCGTGGGGGAGCGGTTGGGGGATGAAAGGATACTACACGATGCCGTATGACTATCTCAGTGACAGGAATTTGTCTGATGATTTCTGGACCGTCCGAAGAGTCGAACACTTCTGAATATCGTACCAGAATCTCTCATGTTCGCCGAGTACTCACTCTCATTTCAAACAAATCATGGAGAAACCTATGCCCGAATTCAGTGTTAATGCAACTCGATTTGATCCTTACAAGAACTTCAAGTTCAGAGTAAAATGGGACGGGAAGTACGTCGCTGGTGTAGAAAAGGTTGGTGCGCTCGTGAGGAAGACAGAGGTAATCTACTTTCGCAACGGCGGGGATCCGAGTACCAGCAGAAAATCTCCGGGGAGAACAGAGTACTCTCCGATTACACTCGAGAGAGGGGTAACACATGATACCGAGTTCGAAAAATGGGCCAACAAAGTGTGGAACTATGGCTCTGGCCTCGGCGCGGAGGTTTCACTCAAGGATTTCCGCAAGGACATCATCCTTGAACTCTATAATGAGGCTGGTCAGCTCGCAATTGCCTACAAGATCTATCGATGCTGGGTTTCGGAATACGAAGCTCTTCCCGATTTGAATGCAAACGCGTCGGCGGTTGCCATCCAGAAAATTACGCTCGAGAATGAGGGATGGGAGCGTGATTACTCAGTCGCGGAACCAACCGAGACCTCGTTTACTGAACCTCCACAATGAGGGTGAAACACAATGCCCGGACTCAAAACTGTTCAAGGCGGCTTTGCCCATGTCGACTCGAAGGCTCAAATATCCCCTGTCGTTGCTTTTCAGTTCAATCCGGAGTGGCTCGAGCGGACAATCGTCCCTGCTGATTCAGGAAGCCAGCACAAGGAGGCAATGCGATTTGTGCTTGAGCTAGACGCCACTGATGCGCTGGAGCGGGGCGATCCGACCGCCAGCGCTCTCGGGATTTACCCGGCCCTTGCGGCGCTGGAATCGCTGGCACAACCAACAGCGGAGGCTAATGGACTCGGGCCAAACCCTGCTGCCGGTGGCCTGGGAGGCGGGATGAGTTTCACGGTGTTCATTTGGGGGAGTCGGCGCGTCATTCCTGTTCGGTTTACTGGATTGATGATACGTGAGACTCTCTTCGATGAGAGGCTGAACCCCCTTCGGGCAACGGTTGAGGTGTCGCTTGAAATGTTGGGTGACGCAGAACTGGCTGCGAATCCGACTGCGCGACGATTCATGGATTCATATCGTAAGCAAAAGGAGTGGCTTGCGGGGCAGCCCGGTGGCAGCGGGCCAACAGAGGAAATGCTGGCGGCCTTGAAGAACAATCCGTCTGGGTGAATGCGATGACGTGCCGATTCGCTTGGGGAACGGAGGACGATCATCCTGTGGCATGTCTCGCGTGATACATCTCGTACACAACAAACCCCGACATTCGGGCCGGGGTTTGCTTGACTCCTGCTCCTGATGAAGCAGGCTTAGCTTTTCAGGCCGGTCTTTGGTTGTGATGCAAACATTCGGGCGAGGACAATACCAGCCACGACATACTCGATGAGTCCAAAGATAAACCACTGCAATGCGAGTGAGTACGGTATGGCAATCATCGCATAGGTTCCGTACGCCATCGCCGAGGCCATCCAGAATCCGATATAGAAGCCATACCGGGCTCCCTCAGCGATTCCCTTCCCCTCGTATCCCTTTGAGAAAATGAATGTGAAGAAGTAAGCGCTTATCACTGTGTTCAGGTGAATCACCCACATCTTGTCGTTCATATCGGGCCGCCAGAGGTTACTGAGGGATTGGTACGTGGCGGACAAGATCAGTCCATGAATGAGAAAGTTGAGCAACTCCATCGTTATGAATACGGCAACGATTCCGATCAGAAGTCTCTTGTTCATGTCATCCTCTCTTCACTGGTAGTTGGGGATTATGATTCAACGCGATCTGACTATATACCGCGTACGAGTTGGATCTCCCTATCATAGATCCAGCTGAATTTCTCTGAACCTGAAAAATTGACGCGCTCGGCGAGCTTTTGATAACGGTCAGCGAGACCACACAGGTAATCCTGTGCTTTGGCTGCGGCATCAGACAGCATGCCCAGTTGTTCGATCTTCCATTCCTGAACCAGTGCTGCAATGATCTCGGCGTAGTCTTTTGTGGTGTAGACTCCTGCCTTCTGGGCCACGAGAGAAAACTTCGTGTAAAGGTTTTGTGTCTTTCCGTCATCCATCAGCATCGCCGGCATGGCGATCTTTGCCGTCATCATGGAGGCGAACGCCAGAACCGCTCCTGCCGGATCAAGCTCGAAGATTTTTGACATGAAGAGCTTGTAGGCTTTCTCGTGCCGGGCCTCATCGCCTGCGATCAAACCGCAAATTCTGTGCAACCGGTCTTCGCCCGCACGCTTTGCCAGTACGCCGACATTGCGGTGTGAGATTTTTGTTGCGTACTCCTGGAAGGAAGTGTACACAAAGCCGAGGTAAGGATCGTCTGCCGTTTGTGGGTTGAAGCCATTGTTGATCAAGTGATGGATTGTCGTCTCGATCGACCGCATATTGACGCGGCCTGTTAAATAAAGATACTTGTTGAGCAAGTCCCCATGCCGGTTTTCCTCTGCCGTCCAGCCCCGGCTCCACCGCGCCCATGCCATGTCGCTGGATCCCGTTGGGTCCCCAACACCCTTGAGTCTGTTGAGCCATGTCTGATACGTGGGCAGTGCTTCCTCTGTGACCATGTCCCCGACGAGGACCACGAGAACTTCGTCTGGCAAATCTCGGGCCTGTTTCCGGAACTCACTCATTTGGACGGGCCAATCCTCCCTTGTCAGATCGGGGAGAAAATCGGTGGGTTGCCAGCTTTCTTCGACCGGTCTCAGAAGCGTTCCGAGATTCTCAGCGACGAATCCTTCCATGCTCTTGATGACTTCGAATTTTGAAGATGTCACCGGAATGTCATCATTTTCTGTCATCGCCATGTTCTCGTTTTCCTGGAGTGGGGGAAAGTTCGTTGTTGTCAAAATTGGGAATATTACTTGACAGAAGCAAATAAGCCATTTTTCAAGGGATTCTCAGCCCATTATATGCCCAACATGGGAACTATTTGGCAACAGGAGAACCCGAAGTTAGAACCCGACATTCATCGGATTAGTTTCACCTTTGATCGACAAGTTTGACGACAGAGAGGCCAAGTAGATGTCTGGAAATGCTCTCGTGAGTGCCAACAGAAGCGCAGGCTTTCAGTGCGACTGACGCAATTGATCCTGATGGACTATCTTCGTAGGTTCTTATAATTGATCTGTTTCACAGGATTCTCTGGGCCGGAAAAGTGAGCTATAAAATCCTCAAATACCTGATTCTGATTCTGCTCGTACATCCGCGAGGACTCAAGGCTCAGGATCCCACCGAGGAGACTGGATACTTCACAGATCCACATAGTACTCCATTCGGCACTATCTGCACGAACAACTTTACTTCGTCGGTCTATCTGGTGAAGAACGGCTCCCTGGAGGAAATACTCTTTGCACCTGGATGCGGGAACTACTATACGGTTTCATACGACGGTCAATACATTGGCCTGAAGCTCGTGAGTGAAGATGGAAACCAGACTCCTGCCTTGTATGATCTTTCCACAAAAACAATCAAGACCCTGACCGCCCCTGCTCGCCAAATTGGTCAGGTCAGTTTTTCCCGTAACGGCCGGATCGCATTCACGCGCGGCGAGCAGCTCATCGTAATCGACGGAACCAAGGAACTATCGTACCAAATTGGGACCTACGCCAACCTCGCGCCCCTTTCGCCGGATGGCAACTCCGTCATCTTCAATGACAATAATGATCAGCTGTGGCTTTTGACCTTTGAACCTGCGCAGCGCTCTGTCATCAGCGACGGAAAACTCGGCTACTTCGATGCTCATTGGTCTCCCGATGGGAGCAAAATCCTCTACTCGAGTCTCAGCGGCCTCATGAGGGTGTTTGACCTGGAAACGAAGCACACATTTGATCTGGGGGAAGGGAACCATCCATCATGGTCGGAGGATTCTCGCCAAATCGTCTACTATCGGAAAGAATTCCAGGGCCCCCGGCTGGTCAACACCGACTTGTTCATCTGTTGTTTCGATGGCACCATGCAGCAACGGCTCACCTCTACGACGGATGTGATGGAGATGGATCCATCGTTTGTCGATGGTGACAGCGAAGTTTTGTTTCAGACATATTCGCGACGTTCGATTGGGACCGTCGCGATCGGTCAAAACGCGATCAATCTTCAGAAAGCGGCCTCGAGAAAAGAAATCGCTCTTCCAGGCCCCGAAGCATTCAGCATCAATCCGATTTTCCGTGCCTCATCCGTTAAGACATCGCAGCTCGATATCCCCTATGTTCATCAGGCGTACGATACGCCTGATTGGTTCAACGGCGACGCCGCGTGTGCGCCAACAGCAGCAATCATGCTGCTGGCGTACTACAACATTCTGCCGCCATGGCCAACGCCTTGCTCTACGCCGACATTCCACTATAACAATTGGGGGAACTATGTATGCACCCAGTACCAATTCAAGGAGGTGCAGTATCTCCCGAAAGCCAATGACCCAAACGGTAAACCTGCCTGGGGCGGATATGGCTATATGTGGAGCGGCTCGAATAGTCCGTATTCCCGGATGGCGAGCTATTATATTCTTCATGGAATGACCGCTATTCAAACAGACGCGACTCCATACAGCGTTGCCTTTGCGGAGGTAACGTCGGGTCATCCATTCACATTGTGCGTCCTGTTGACATCGGCTGGGCACCTCGTACTTGCGCATGGAATTGGAGCCGAGCCTCATACGTTTATCTTTAACGATTGCTGGGGGGACAAGAATCGGGGATACAAGAACTACTATGGAAAGAACGTCAGTTACGATTGGCCGGGGTACAACAATGGATTCCAGAATTTGACCGAGGTTGCCTGGTGCATCGCGACGAGATACGATCCCCCGGTATTGAGCGATACTGTTATTGACGATCTGCAATTCGCGAGGGGTTTTGCTCTGCAAACGGCGCTTCCTTCCTCGATGACACTCTGGAAGGACAAGAGTGTCGGTTACCTCGGACATGCCTGGTTTGCCTACACTCGGAACAGCGCCACTGCAGACACATGTTTTGCGACATGGACTCCGTCGCTTCCAACTGACGGCGTGTACGAAGTTTCGGCGTATATCCCATCCTTCAGCAATGCAAAGGACGCTCGGTATCGGGTTGCCTATAACGGAGGGAACGTCACGAAGTCGATCGATCAAAGCCAAAATGGAGATTCGTGGGTCTCACTTGGGTCGTATTCATTCGCAAAAGGGGGTGGAGGGTCCGTACGGCTAGGAGATCAAGGTTCGAGCGCAGGTCAGATTCTGGCATTCGATGCTGTTCGGTGGAGTCGCACGGTGAATCTCGCGACGGATGTGCAGACGAGGGGGGAGACACCCACTGGATTCGTCCTTCGTCAGAACTATCCCAATCCGTTCAATCCAAGCACAAGTTTCGAGTTTAGGATTTCGAGTTTAGGATTTGTATCACTGAAGATATTTGATGTTCTCGGAAGAGAGGTGGCCACGCTGGTAAACGAAGTGCGCCCGGCCGGAGTGTACACTGTGCGTTGGGATGCGTCGTCACTTCCGAGTGGTGTGTACTTGTATCGGCTTCAAGCGGGGGCATTCTCAGATTTGAAGAAAATGATCTTGTTGAAATAGATCCAGTTGCGAATTGGCTTCCCATTCTTGGCAATTCAGGTCAAAGACTCTCTCAAAAAGCGGTTTCATTCATCAGAAGAGAATGGTGTTCGGTGTCGGTACTTTCATGATGTTGACTTTCTATGCTTGTTGATTTACCTTAGTGCCAAGCACCGTGCCCACCTTCTGTAGCCCTTTCCGATTTTCGGTGGGCGCCTTTCAAGTGTTTCGTTTCACCTTCATTGTGTTTCAAGTCAACGCTTCCTGGCTGAATCATCGCTCTATCTTGCTGCGACTTCTCAGAGTGATACACCCTGCACGAATTCGCAGTGGCATCGAGAAAATCCTGTACCCTCTTGCAGGACCGTATGATGAAGCAGGCGAGCAACGATTCCTGATATGGAGCATTCTCCATGGATGGGGTAACGGACTTTCCTTCCAGCGCTCTCGAGCGCATACCGGAAGTCGAGAGAGACCACGTAAGCTCATCATGCCCTCTGCACGCGGCACTTCTCTCCACGTTCACAATGCGCTTGCCCGAGTTGATATCAAACCCAGACGCCAGGATGCGCGTCATCCGGAGAGCTGTGCCCGATTCTTCATGCCGACGCGAAAATACCTGCCCTCTCAATCACATTATCAAAAGCGCGCATTCGTCACCCGTGGATAACTGAACAACCTGAATCTATTGATAGGTGATTCTCTGACCTTTTCCCCTCTTTGCTGACAACACTCTTGCCACAATCAATGTACTTGGGAACTGCCATGCGCTTGCGGTTGAAACGCGGCTGGGCATAACCGGCTCACCTCGTGAAGGATCTGTTGGTATAAGAAACCGGCGATCAGGAGTTCTTCTGCACGAGAATTGCGAAAACACAGAAACATACTCATGATGGAGGATCCATGAAACCAATGATTCTTTTCTTTGTCATCGCAACTATTGCTGCAATGTTGATTTCAACAGCAAGTGCGCAATCCACGATCGTGAAGCTTCCCACTGGATCGAACACAAGCGATTTCTCAATCACTGACAACAGCAACAACGTGCTTATGAAGCTCTTTGGTGACGGGGGATTCTCTCTCTTCGGCAACGTGAGTGCAGGGGCTATCCCAATGACTGGCGCTGGTGCGCGATTGATGTGGTATCCAAAGAAATACGCATTCAGAGCGGGATATGTAGAAGGCACACAGTGGGATGACGCGAACATCGGGCTGTATTCAACGGCGCTGGGTAAAAGCACAACAGCGGGCGGATATTCTTCGGTAGCGATGGGGTCGTATACGAGAGCAATTGCTGACTGCTCGACTGCACTTGGTAACTATGGTCTTGCGAGCGGAAAATATTCCACAGCAATGGGCTATGTTGCGGCGGCAATCGGAGAGAATTCAACTGCGATGGGTTCTAACACTACTGCAGTCGGAAAGAATTCAACTGCGATGGGTTCTAGCACCAACGCAGGCGGAGAGAATTCAACTGCGATGGGTTCTAGCACTAACGCGAGCGGAACGAATTCCACAGCCATGGGCAGTGCCACGGTAGCAAGCGCAGAATATTCAACCTCGATGGGACAAAGCACAACGGCTTCCGGAGGCAATGCAACGGCGATGGGGATTGGAACAATTGCGAGCGGCAGATATTCAACAGCTATGGGAAACTACACGTCATCGACGGGAACTGCATCAACGGCCATCGGTAGTCAGACGACAGCGAGTGCTCCGAATTCGACAGCGATGGGAACTTGGACGACGGCTAGTGGAGGCTACTCAACAGCGATTGGTTGTCGCGTCACAACGAACGGGATGGATGGGGCGTGCATCATTGGAGACTATTCGGACACGCCGACTAGCTCGAGCGCAAATAATCAGATGACCATGCGCTTCGCGGGAGGGTATCGGCTCTTTTCAAATTCCGGAGTGACAACAGGCGTTTACATGAACGCTGGCGTCAGCGGCTGGATGAACTATAGCGATAGAAACAGCAAAGAGAACTTTCATCAGGTCGATGGAGAACAACTTCTTGTCAAAATCAGCGAATTGTCAATAAGTGAATGGAATTACAGAGGAACAGACGCTTCTGTAAGGTATGTCGGTCCCGTGGCTCAGGATTTTTATGCGGCTTTTCATCTCGGAGGAAAAGATAGCCTTGGGATCAACAGCATTTGTATTGACGGAGTAAATATGGCGGCCATACAGGCTCTGGAAAAACGGACGAGCGAACTCAAGAAGGCGTATGAGGAGATCGCAGGTCTGAGGCAATTGGCGACGGAGCGGGAAAAAACACAACAACTGTTGAACGAACACCTGCAGGCAGAGCTGCTTCAATTGCGGGAGTCAATCAAAGGGATAACACAAAAACTTGCGGCTGCGTCATTCTCGTCGGGAGCCACCAACATCTCTGAGAACTCCAAATAGAGGGAGTCCAGACGATGAAAACAATCAACAAAACGTGTCTTTTGGTTTGTCTGCTCTTTATGCAGACTGACTTGTTGCAGGCACAAGGCATTAGCGTCGGCAGCGGGACCACGTTCTCGCTTGGCGGTGCCACGCTCTTTCTGCCGGGCAACTGGGCAAATGCGGGAACGTTCAATGCCGGAACGAGCTCCGTGGTCTTCAATGGCGCAACCGGCAATCAAACCGTTGCCAACACATCAGCTACAAGTTTCAACAACGTGACTGTCAACAAAGATGCAGGAGACATTGTCTTTTTGAACACCGTCACGGTGAATGGAACCCTTGCCTGCACAAGCGGCGACGTGGATCTCAATGCGAACACATTGAACCTTGGTAGCAGCGCGACACTGGCGGAAACAAGCGGGAACACAGTCAAAGGGAATGGGATGATTGCGATCGCACCGTCGCCGACTTTGAGTAATCCAGAAAACAACGCGCTGAACGGCATCGGAGCAACTATCACCAGCCCTACGAATCTCGGAATCACTTCTATATCTCGTGGGCATACCCAGTACACGTTCGGCAGCAACAAGAGCATCCTGCGGTACATCGATATTCATCCTGCGAACAACACAAACTTGAATGCAATACTCTCCTTCAAATACGATCACAGCGAGTTGAATGGGGCGACAGAGGCAAACCTTTCGCTGTACCGCTCAATAGATGGAGGAGTCACATGGTCCCAGGCAGGTGGCACGGTGAATACAAACACTAACACTGTGACCCTTTCCGGCATTAGTGCGTTTTCCCGCTGGACGCTGGCATCGGCACCATCTGTGCCAACAGCAATCGCCCTCGCCAGCGGCAACAACCAATCAGGAGCCATCAATACCGCGCTGGCAAATCCATTTGTTGTGACGGTATCAGACGTGGGAGGAAGTCCAATATCAGGTGTGAGTGTGACCTTCACTTTCGCCTCCACACCAAGTGGGGCGACAGGACAATCGTTGAGCACAACGACCACCTCCACCAATGGCAGCGGTCAGGCATCGACGGCACTGACATTGGGTAACAAGCCTGGGACCTACACTGTCGCGGCGACATCAAGCGGGCTAGTCGGGAGCCCGGTAAGTTTTTTTGCAACTGCAAATGCGGGTGCAGCAACCACGATTTCCTTGACCAGTGGTAATAATCAAACTGGCACAGCAAACTCGGGCCCCGCAAACCCTTTTCTCGTAGCGGTGACGGATGCAGGAGGCAACCCAGTTTCAGGCGTCAGTGTGATCTTCGCGATTTCCTCGGTCCCAACCGGAGCATTGGGACAGTATTTAACAACAACATCGACAACGACAAATAGCAGTGGTCAGGCCTCGAGCATTCTCACGTTCGGAAGCAAGCCCGGGACGTACACGGTCACGGCCAGTTCCAGCGGATTGAGTGGAAGCCCCGTAGTTTTCACGGCAACCGCAAGTGCGATGGCCGCTCAGCGATTTATTCAATCAGGTGGAAACAATCAACTAGGTATCATCCTGACACCCCTCGCCCTTCCGTTCATAGCAACTGTGACGGACGCGGTTGGCAGCCCAATATCGGGTGTGGACGTCAGTTTTGTTCTGAGTTCCTCCCCGAGTGGAGCAACTGGTCAGTCGTTGAGCACGACCACGACAACGACAAACAGCAGCGGTCAGGCCTCAAGTGTGTTGACGCTGGGAAGCAGGCCTGGTACCTACACAATAACAGCGACTTCAGTGGGATTGAGCGGAAGCCCAATGACATTTACGGCGTACGCCACTATCGGCAATCCGGCACTTATTGTGCTGACGAGCGGCAACAATCAGGCCGGTACAATCAACTCCACACTGCCTGCCCCGTTTGTTGTGACATCGACCGATCTTGGAGGCAATCCAACGCCGAGCGGAGGCGCCAGTTTCGCCATCACCTCTATGCCGAATGGAGCTACAGGGCAGTCGTTGAGCGTGACGCTGGCGGGCGCGAATGAGTCCGGTCAAACCTCTACTGTTTTGACACTGGGCAAGAAGACAGGGGCCTACACTGTGACCGCATCTCTGCCTGGAGTGAGCGGGAGTTACGTGAATTTTACGGCCATTGCGACCGCAGGTCCGGCGACGACTTTCACCCTCGAAAGTGGCAACAATCAGTCAGGGCTCATTAATTCGGTCCTTACAAATCCATTCATCGTTACCGTTACTGACGGGGGGGGGAATCCGATCCCGGGAGTTAGTGTCAACTTCGCGTTCGCATCAGTGCCGAGCGGAGCCATAGGACAAACGTTAAGCAAAACATCAGTGAGTACGGATAGCAATGGAAGGGCTTCAACCACATTGACATTGGGAAACATAGCCGGTCAATATGCAGTCATCGTGACATCTGCAGGATTGAGCGGAAGTCCGGTGACGTTTGGTGCCATTGCTTTAGTCAGCACCACTAGTACGCTAGCCGCCACAAGCGGCGACAATCAGATAGGTCTTGTGAGCAACTGGCTTGACCATCCCTTCGTCGTCACGGCCACCAAGACCACTGGAAGTCCCCTCTCCGGCGCAAGTGTGACGTTTGCGATAACTTCTGCCCCTAATGGTGCAAGCGGTCAGAGGTTGATAGTCACAACTGCTAGTACAGGTCTCGACGGACAGGCCACGACACAATTGGTGCTGGGAAACCGGCCGGGAAAATACACAGTGACTGCTACATCAAGTGGCTTAGCAGGAAGCCCCACGACGTTCACCGCGACCGCGACCGTAGGTATCGCAACCAAGCTTGAAATGACGAGCGGTTGGAGTCAGAGAGGATCTGTTAACACCCCGCTCGCCCGTCCATTTGTCGTCACTGCAACAGATAACAACGACAATCCTATTCCGAATGTGCGTGTGGATTTTGCGTTTACATTCGTGCCCGCAGGAGCATCAGGGCAATCACTAACTGTGACATCGATGCAGACAGGCAACGATGGCAAAGGATCCACTGTTTTGACGCTTGGCAATAAGACCGGCTATTACTTGGTCAGCGCAACATCGTCCGGCCTATCCGGAAGCCCTGCTGGTTTCGACGGAGAGGCGATCTATGTACCAAGACCCGCTTCTATCGCCGTTTGGACTGGCAACAATCAGTCTGGTGTCATCAACACGGTGTTGTCATCTCTTCTAGCCGCCAAAGTGACTGATACGTTGGGGAATGCCGTGTCGGGAGTGAGTGTAACGTATGTCATCGCATCTGTGCCGAGTGGGGCTACCGGACAGCGGCTCGGTTCGACGACGTTGACCTCCTCAGGGAGTGGACTAACGTGGGATGATTTGACGCTCGGCAATAAGACTGGAGTTTACACAGTCACCGTGACTTCGAGTGCTTTGGCGGGAGTGGGCGCGGTTTTCACCGAGAATGCCATTGCGGGCGCGACGCTTTCCCTAACGAGCGGCGACAATCAAATGGGGGTACCCGGGGCGCAACTCGCTAGCCTTCTTGTCGCCACCGTGAGGGATCTTAGTGGAAATCCGGTGTCAGGTATGAATGTTAGCTTCGCGCTTAGTTCGTCTCCAAGCGGAGCCACCGGGCAGTTGATAAGCAATACTACTTCGTTCAGTGATTTGAGCGGGCAGGCTTCAACCTTGCTCACTCTTGGAAACAAGACCGGCGCCTACACCGTTACTGCGACGTTCAATGGCTTGAGTGGATATCCGGTGACGTTCACCGCAAATGCGATTGCCGGAAATCCAGCGCCGTCCCTAACAGGCATTTCAATAAGCCGCGCGGGTAGAGGAAGTCAAATCAACGTGATGCTCACCGGGGCGAACTTCGTTCAGGGGGTTTCTACGGTGAGCTTTGGATCGAGCATCACCGTGAATTCACAAAGCGTGGTTAGCGCAAATCAGATCGTTGCCAACATTTCAATTAGCTCAGTGGCATCTGTGGGAACTCGTGATGTATCAGTGACAAACGCAGCACCTGGAGGGGGTACCGCTCTACTGGCCAACGCCTTCACGATCGATACATCCGTGCCAACAGGGGTTGACGGCTCACCGGGCGGAGTCCCGGGTGATTATGTGCTTTGTGACGCGTATCCAAATCCGTTCAATCCATCGACGCGAATAGTTTTTTCAATTCCGAAAAGGACTCAAGTCAAGCTGAACATCCTTGATGTTCTCGGTCGGGAAGTTGCATTGCTGGTGGATGACGAGAGAGCGGCAGGAATCTACGAGGTGCGATGCGATGCAGGCAGTCTGCCAAGCGGGATGTACTTCTACCGGCTGCAGGCTGGTGAATTCCTGGATACAAAAAGGATGATTTTGCTGAAATGAGTATCGGGATTGTCTCTCGATCACTGAACAACCTGATTGGACAATCCAGGAGGACGCTGACGGGTTGTTTTATTACGGATATTGTCAACTGGAGTAAAAGTATGAATAATTGGCTCACCGTTGCAGTTTGCCCCCGATTTGTGTTTGCGGTGTCGTGTTTGTTCGTGTACTTGAATCCATTGCACTCCCAGTGGGTTCAAACCAACGGTCTTTCTGGGGGATATGTCCATTCCATCATATCGACAGGCACAAACCTGTTCGCCGGAACGGACGGAGGCGTCTTCTTGTCGATCGACAACGGAACGAGCTGGACCGCAGTCAATTCCGGATTGTCATCCCCTTATGTTTTGTCCATGGCTGCTGTTGGGACTAATCTCTTTGCAGGCTTTAATGGCGGTGGCATAAACCTTTCCACAAACAACGGTTCAAGCTGGAAGCCGATCAATGTTGGACTCACCGGTACTCAGGTTCTGGCCCTCGCGACGAGTCCGACTGGTACTAATCTGTTCGCAGGAACCGACAAAGGGATCTATCTCACAACAAACAATGGCACAAGCTGGAGCGATGCAAGCGCCGGTCTCACTAATCTGAATGTCTATGCTGTTGGTGTGTCAGTAACCGCGACAGGAGGGACGAACATTTTTGCAGGCACAAATGGCGGCGGCGTGTTTCTCTCAACAAACAACGGAGCAAACTGGGCAGAAGTGAATTCAGGCTTGACGGATCTTCATGTCTGGAGCTTTGCTGTCATTGGACATAACGTTTTCGCAAGCACGAACAAAGGCGTGTTTCTCTATTCGAATAGCGGCAAGAACTGGACTGCCGTCAATTCCGGAATCTCGTCTACTCAAGTGCTGACGATCGCCGCGGTCACTTCTGCTCATGGATCTAGTACCACACTGTTTGCAGGAACTAATGGCGGGGTTTATCTTTCCACGGACAACGGCACGAGTTGGAGCACGGCCAACACGGGCTTGCCGAACGTCATTGTCAGGTCGGTTGCCGCCATCGGCAGTTCTTTCTACGCAGGCACGTTGGGTATGGGCATATGGAAACGCCCATTAGTGGAAATGTACACCTCAGTTGATGGGCCCTTAACAGACGTCCCGAACCTTTTCGTCCTTTGCCAGAATTATCCAAATCCGTTCAATCCAGGCACAAGTTTCGAGTTTAGGATTTCGAGTTTAGGATTTGTATCACTGAAGATATTTGATGTTCTCGGAAGAGAGGTGGCCACGCTGGTAAACGAAGTGCGTCCTGCTGGAGTACATACTATTCGATGGGATGCTGCTTCGCTGCCGAGCGGAGTCTACTATTATCGACTTCGGGCGGGGGCATTTGTGGAGGCGAAGAAAATGGTATTGATGAAGTGACGACGTTTTCCAGTCGTCATCCTGAAGATTGACGTTTCTTGTCAATCTGAAGGATCTGCCCCATCGTGTCGATTCGAAGGATCTCAACCTAACGCACGTTTCCTTCTTTGTTGGTTGAGCCGGTCACTTCTTTCGTATAACATCTTCTTCTTTTGTGCTGCCGCGTTTCATAGAATCTCCACTGTGCCTGGACCTTGGCATTCGCTTCCAATTCTCTGTTGGTCTCGACTTTCTCAACGTTGTTCTTTATGAATGCCTTATTTGTCTCGTGGATCAGGATTGCATTAATCCCTTTGTTCTGCATATCTGGACGCACCGCCGTGAGATAGAGATCCACCCGCCGGTTGTTCTTCAGAGCTCGTAAGATGTGGATGAAGCCGAACGGAAAGAGATGGCCATCGGACTTCTGGAGCGCTCGGGACAACGAAGGCATGGCAATGCCGAATGCCACGACTCTATTCTGAGCGTCCAACACAACGGGCACATACTGCGGATTGATAAAATTGAAATATTGCTTCACGTACATGTCGATCTGTCTGTCTGAAAGCTCGACAAATCCATACAAATCCTTGTATGCTTCGTTTAGAACGTGAAAGATGTTCTTTGCATACGGGAGGATGTCTTTGGCTTTGTCAGCCTTTAACACCGTGAGCTTGTTTCTCTCGAGTGCAATGTGAGCCAGCCTCTCGACCTTTTCAGGAATCCCCTTGCCCATCGTAACTTCGAATTCAACCCAATCGGTGTCCTTTAAATAACCTGCGCGTTCAATGTGTTCAGGATAATATGGATAGTTATAAATCGCGCCCAGCGTACTCACTTCTTCGAAGCCTTCGACAAGCGTTCCTTCGCCGTCCATGTCCGTGAAGCCAAGGGGGCCGTGCACCCGCTTCATGCCATTATCCGTTGCCCATTGTTCTACCGCGTGAAGCAACGCAGACGAGACCTCCGGGTCATCGATGAAATCGAACCATCCAAAACGAGCTGCCTTCGCACTCCATTTTTGATTGTATTTCTTATTGATGATCCCTGCAATGCGACCGACAATTTTCCCGTCCTTGTATGCCAGCCAATACTTCGCATCGCAGAAATCGAATGCCGGGTTCTTGTCTTTCCGTAGTGAAACAAGCTCGTCGGAACGGAGGGGAGGTACCCAAAACACATTGTCGTGATAGAGCGAATATTGAAATGAGACGAACCGCTTGAGTTCGTCCAGCGTGGTGATCTCTTTCAAGTGTATTGCCATTGCCCATCTCTCCAGTATGAAAAAGCACTCCGAATCTCACGTCGTACGGTCGTTCGAGCCATGTGCGTGAATCAGGCGGGATAGAATTTCGGAGCCAAACCTCCAACTATTGAACATACGGTGACTCAGCTTGAGAATCAATCCGGTCGGGATGGGAGGGACATCATTCAAGGATGTGCGCGAACAAAAAGAACATCCCACAGCTCCTTCTCGACCTCAGGATTTTGAACCATTGCTGTGTTCCTTTTGTCGGTCTTTGTGAATATTTCTTAATGAAGGGTCAATGCGCTTTTTCGATCTGCATGCGACGATTTCTAAGAAGTCTCGAACAGCGCCCCCAACGCGAATGCAAACAAGACAGATTCTCAATCGACGAGGAAGACGGCTCTGACGAAATCGAGATCATTGAGCTACTATAGCATCCACTGGTTTGTCAACTCGGAATGGCGAAGAGGAATTGCGCGATAACACTCCTGAGCCTTTTGTTCTTCCCAGTGCAGTCGATTCTTTATCGCTTGATGAATGCAGGAGGGTTCGAAGGAGGGGATATTCAGTGTCAAATCCACTGATCGAGCCAGCAAGCCGTGACAAGGTCTTCAGCCACGTTCAACCGAAATAATGCGTATCTTTCTCTATGAAGAAATCTGAACGACATCGCTCGAAGCGCTCGAAACATATCTCTGCATGGGTTATCTCAGCCGACATGGGGTACGGGCACCAGCGTGCCGTGTTTCCATTGAAGGATATCGCACATGAGGGGCTCATCACCGTCGGCAAGAATGACGGCTCAACCACGAAAGAAAAAAAATCATGGAAGCGGCTGCTGAACACGTATGAATCGCTCTCCCGTTCGCGCGGCATCCCGTTGATCGGTAAAATGATCTTCGCCATGTTCGACTCGTTGATGCACATACCGGAATTCTATCCTATCCGGAATCTCTCGCGCAGTACATACCAGGTTGATTTGCTGGAAACCAGCATCAAGAACGGACTTTGCAACGGGATGATGGAAAAGATTTCGACTAAGCAACTCCCCTTGATCACGTCATACTTCGCAGCAGCAATTGCAGCGGACATGCATGGGTACGAACCGATCTTCTGCATCATTTGTGATGCAGATATCAATCGGGTATGGGTGGCGAAACAGCCGTGGGAAAGCCGCATCAATTATTTTGCTCCGTGCGGCAAAGCGGCGCAGCGGTTGCGATCGTACGGAGTTCCGGAGGAGAGAATATTTCTGACAGGATTTCCTCTTCCCATTGATCTCCTTGGACGCAATCTTGCCACAATAACAAAAGATGTGGGGCAACGGTTATCCTACCTCGATCCCAGAGGCAGATTTTGGGCGAATCACCGGCAGAACGTGGAGCATTTTCTCGGCAAAAGCAACTGCACCTTCCGGAACAGACGGGCATTGACCATCACCTACGCCGTCGGCGGAGCAGGCGCGCAAAGAGATATCGGAAGACGGATAGCGATGAGTCTGAGAGATAGAATTCTCAACGGCACTCTCCAATTGAATCTTGTCGCCGGCACCCGTCCGGAAGTGTTCTCCTATTTTAACGATATCAAGACTGAAATCGGGTCCGACAACATCCGCGTCCTGTATGCGGAAACACATGACGAATACTTCCAGCAATTCAACAATGCTATGCGCGAGACCGACATCTTGTGGACAAAACCGAGCGAACTGTCATTTTATGCGGGTCTTGGCATTCCAATCATCATGACTCCTCCAATCGGTTCACAGGAGCGCTTCAATCGACAATGGTTGTATGAAATCCATGCGGCGGTGGCGCAGAAAGACCCCGACTTCACACATCAATGGCTTTTTGAAATGCTCAACGATGGGCGTATGGCGGATATGGCGTGGTCCGGATTTTTGAAAGCGCGCAAACTCGGCACAGCAAAGATTCTGGAAGTCCTTGAGACAGGCGCCATGAAGCGCAGCGATTCGCCGCTGGAGCGGTGAGGCTGCGCTTGCGTCGTGGCCGCATCGATGTTGTCTGCAATGGAGTGTTGAAGCTATGAGCCACCAGAAGGAACGATACGTTCTCCTCTATCTTAAGACCGGCGAAGGACATCTTGCGCCTGCCCGCGCGATTGCACATTATCTCTCTTCGTTCCACGGAAATCTCGTTGAACCGGTGCTTATAGACGGGCTCACGGATGCAAATTCCATATCGCGATCGATCATTGAAAAGGGGTATCGGCTTCTCCAGGCTCGCGCGAAATGGTATTACGAGTATCTCTATGCTCTCAACAAATTCCCGCCGATCGGATATCTCAATGTGGCCATTGCCAATTTCTTCATCAAACCCTATATCCGTAAACGCATCAAGGAAGACCGGCCTGCAAAGATTGTCATCTTTCACTTCCTTCTCATCGCGCCGGTGCTCGACATCTTGAAGGAACTGCAGTACGATATTCCGGTTATCACGGCGGTCACCGATCCATTCACAGCACATCCCATGTGGTTTCAACGTCCGGAGCAGCGGTATATCGTCTTCAGTGAACGGTTGAAAACATATTGCATGGAGCGGCGAAAGATCCCCGAGTCCCGGCTTCATGTCTTTCCGTTTATCATCGACGAAAAATATGAACAACCTCTTCCCAATGCCGACATAGCCCGCGTAAAGGAAAAGAACGGATTCACACTTGACAAGAAATGTGTGCTCGTTATCGGAGGAGGGGACGGCATCCCGCACGGAGAGCATATCCTTCGGCAGCTGTTGGGAGCAACGCTGGACGTTGAGGTCGCCATTGTCTGCGGTAAGAACAAGGAACTCTATGCTGTTGCTCTTGAATTGCAGAAACAGTATCCGTCACTCAAGGTGTTCGCGTTCATCGATTTTGTCTACGAACTTCTCAATGTCGCGGATATTGTGATCACGAAATGCGGCGCGTCGACGATCATGGAAATACTGATGCTCAAGAAGATCCCGATCGTCATTGATTATATCTGGGAACAGGAGCTGGGGAACATGGAATTCGTCCGCGATAATGAACTCGGGATTTTTGAGCGCGATATCGGAAAGCTTCCGAATATTGTTCACGACCTTGTTTCTGACGCAGATCGATACCAAGGTTATCGGCGGAACATCGAAAAAATGAAACTGAGAAGCGGAACGAAAGAGGTAGCGGAATTCGTGAGGGCGATGAACAACGACAATGGATAGCGAGCATGTTGTTCTTTGAATAGTCTCCACCGGGAATCCGAGAAAGCGCTTCTCCGGTAGCGTGTGGATATCTCAAATCTTGCCTTCGTAAGGTTTCTTTCGTAAATTTGTCAGTCAAATGCATGGATCTTGCTTTCGCCGATATATGCCCGATCAAGGCGATGATTCAGGTTTATGCACGAAGTGTATTTGACCCCGTAGCTCAGTTGGATAGAGCAACAGCCTTTTCGAAAATGGCCCACGAGTGTTTCTCAACGAGTGGCTGCCATTTTCAGAACCCCGCATCCTGAGCGAGCGAAGCGAGTCGAAGGATGTCGGGGCTAAGCGTTTAATTACATGATGACTTTCTGACCCCGTAGCTCAGTTGGATAGAGCAACAGCCTTCTAAGCTCGAAAAGTCGAAACAGATTCGCTTGTGTTTGTTGCCTCTTCTCACGCATCGTTTTAAAATCCTACCAAAATCTTACCATTCTTCTGAATTCTATTGTGGAATCGCCTCTTCTGGATGCGGGCTCTCGATCAAACTCGTTGTCGCCTCCACCAATAACCCGACGGTTGTCGAAGATTCAAGTTGATCGACAGCGCGCTTGAGCACGTCGATGTTTGCTTTCGCATAGATCATTGATGTGCGAATGTCTGAGTGCCCGAGCAATCTGCTCACAGCGTAAATGTCCGATCCGGCGGCGATGAGGTTTGTGGCAAATGTGTGCCTCAATGAATGAAGCTTGAATCCCTCCAACTTCGCTCGCTCAATGTAATCGCCGAATTTTCTGCTGGCATGATCCGGATTGATTGATGCAAACATTTCATCCCCGACCGACTCGATCACCATCCTCGCAGTTTTGTTCATCGGGAGCGTTCTCGTCCTATTTGTCTTCTCCTCTTTGATGTGAATGAGATTACGGTTCATGTCAACATCCGAGAATTTCAACTTTATCGCTTCCTTCCGTCTCAATCCAGTGCTCAAAAGAAACACAAGGAGAAGCCTGAATCTTCGAAGGAACGAAAGATGTCGGTGCACCCTGAGCTTGTGCAGATCATCTTCAATTAGCTTGAAAACTTGTCGAAGCTCCTGCTCCGTCATGAATAACCGCTTCTCTACAGGCTTTGCCTTCTGCACGGAAGCCATCGGGTTGGTCTCCAAATACTCCCATTTAATCGCCACGTTGAATGCTGCGTGAAGAAAACGACGGTGGATGTTGAAGGTGGCGGGACTGATCCTGGAGGAGAACGTCACCCGCCATTGGTCAAGCAGACGAGGGCTTGAGAGAGTGCGAAGATCCACATCCCCAGCATAAGCAATGAATTGATCTGCGTATTGGCGTTCGTTGTAGATTGTTGAGGCCTTTTTGAAACTCTTGGCAAATTCGAAATAGTCCTTGAAGAACTGCGTCAGCCGGATGGTTTTCTTCTCGTACTCCTCCATGTTAAAGGTTCCACGAGCGATCTTGCCTTGTATGTCGTCCCGGATCTTCTTCGCTAGGTTCAAATCGGCAGTCTTTGTGGACAAGATGTACCGCCGCCCGTTGAACCTAAAATCCACATCATAAATGATCCCCTTTTTGGTCTTTCTCTTACGAATGACGGCCACGGCTACCCTCCTCGAGATCTTTTCCAGACATCATTTGCTGCATCAGCAGCAAGGCTATCAGCCGATGTGTTGACGGGATGGACAATTTGATCTTCGATCCAGCACTCCAGCACAGGTCGATAAAACAAATATCGTTTTTCGATTTGAAAAAATGGAATCCGCCGCTCCCGGATCAATCTGCGGACTATGCTCTCGGACACACCCAGGAATTCAGCAGCTTTTCGGACGTCCAAGATCTTCTTCGTTGCGGGATTCAGCTCAGGGTCACTTGCCTCTTCCCGCCGAACCAAACTAGTTGTCGATGAATCAGATGATTTGCTCTTCACGAAGACTCCAGACTGTAAGCAATTCGCAAGTTATACTCAATGAAATTCGATTTGCATTTTCTTCTTTGATCTTGACGTCATCTGTACTTCTGTGGTCTGAACAGGAAGAATGCTCTGAAGACCCGGAAGATGAGATACGCGAAAAATCCGAGTGCTGAGAAGTAGATGTAGAATTCTTTGTTGCCCGTGCCGATGGAAAAGATCTTGAAGATTGTGAAGATGCTGATGCCAAAGACGTATATCGGGCCCATGTTGAAGTAGTGTCCTTCGTCGACCTGGCGAAGCTTCCGGATCTCTGTGGTGTCGAGATACTTCTCACGGGAGCCATGCCAAAGCATGTTCTTGATGTGGAACGGATTGCCGTTCGAAGCCTTGAGGATTTCTCTTCTATAAAGCTCGGGATCGATGATGTGCAGGGGGTAGTTCTCGAAGAAATAATCGATGAGTTGGGTCGAGACGCTCTCCGGCAATGATTCGAGATCAATTCTGGTGAACGAAGCCCAGATGCGCTTAAAGAAGAAGTTCTCCTTAATCTGCACAACAGCAGCACAGATGACGGCGATGTTCAGGAGGGTTTCCAAAAACTTCTGCTGAGTGGGCGAGATCCTATCGAGGTTATCGAAGAAGATCAGATAAGGCTTGTCGGACTGCGAAATGCCCTCAAAAATCAGTGTCTGGAGCTTATTGCTGCCAAGGCCAGTGAGCTGCTTCTTGGCGGTTGCCCAGTCAGAGCGTTCACCATCGAGCTCGAGATGGAGGTCACCGAGGTAGAAGAGATCTTCAGCGATTTCCCTGATGCAGTCACCAAGCGGGCTCGAGTGCTGAATGAAGAGCATCTTGTATTGATCAGGTTTGATGCGAACTCCCAGGTTGCCCCGTAGCCGGGAGATGAATTTGGATGAGAAATCTATGCGCCGTGCTTTTCCTGAAAGGATCCACTTTGCCTCAAGCATAAGCCGGCTCTTACCGATCCCCTTGTCGCCGGCCAGTAGCGTGTGACGTCCCTTTGAGAGGTTCTTAACAAGCAGAAACAGCTCATCGGATCTTCCAAAGAAGACAAGATCCTGGCGAAGGTCGGTTTGGAGATTTTGGCTATTCATGGCTCATCTTGTGGAATACCAATCCTGTCTTTCCCATGCGAAGCAGGCATTGAGGCGTAGTTGATCCGAAGCGGTTCTTGGATGTGTACAAGACTCGCTGACTATCTTCCTGAACATCAAGATGTAAGACTACATCGACCGCGTGTTCGAGAAGCTTGGGGCCAGCAGTGGATTTGTTCTTTGTGATTTGTCCGACGATGATGAGCACAATGCCCTGCTGTTGAGCGAGCCTTCGAAGGACATAAATACATTTACGCACTTGCATGGCGCTTCCAGGCAGGGAAGTCATAGTGTCAGAGTAGATCGTCTGAATCGAATCAACCACAAGCAGTTTGGTCTTCGTCTGATTGACGTGAGAGAGTATTGCACCAATGTTTGATTCAAACAGGAGCAGGATGTTTGGCGTCGTTATCTTGAGACGATCGGCCCGAAGCTTCAGCTGCTGGACTGACTCCTCGCCAGTGACATAGAGGGAAGGGGTGTTCATTTTTTTAAGGACCTGCATGAGCAGGGTTGACTTGCCCGCTCCCGGCTGACCGGCGAGCAGGACCGTGCTTCCGGGAACGAAGCCATCGCCAAGCAGAAGGTCGAGTTGTTCAATCCTTGTTCTGACCCTCGGCACGCTGAGAGCCTGGATCTTGGGGAGAGCAATGGGTTTTGTGCTGCCAGGTGAATCGGCAGCGGCTTGTTTCCGGAGAGAGTTCCAGCGGCCGCAGTCGGGGCAGGTGATCTGGAAACTCGGGAAGAAGGAGTTGCAAGCGGAGCAGGTGTAGGACATGGTGGACCTCCCCCTAACCCTCTCCTAAAGGAGAGGGCAAGGTTCAATGGATGCGTTTGATAATTAGAGTAACCTGAGTTTTGTTGTTGTGAGGAACCTGGCGGATATCCAGAAGCACACCGTTGAGGCTGGAACGGATTTCAGACTGCGCGTCAGCAGCGTGCGCCCTTGTTTTCAATTGCCTGTTGGTGAGCTTGAGCTTGCGAGTCTCAAGTGTGATCTTCGACAGAGCCTCAGAGCGCGATGCAATGAGCTGGGAAAGAGCTGTTCGACTTTTCTGCCATTTCATTTCTGAGAGCTTGAGTGATCGATCGGATGAGAATCCGTCCTTTGAAAGCTCGGCTCTGTGATAGTAATCTGAGGAATCTATCCTCGCTGCCTGTTCTGCGCTCGCGATCTTCTGGTTGATGTCTGACAGGAATAACGATTTTTGGTTTTGAAGAGCCTCGATCTTCCCGGTATTTAAATCAACCTGATCTTCGAAGAACTGAGCGAGGTTCTTGCGGGCGATCAGTTCCTTCTCTTTGACTGTGTCCCCTTTTGACTTGAAGAGTTCGAGAGACTCCTTTGGATCGAGCGTGAAAGATATCTGGGCAAAGTTCTCGAGCCTGGGCAACGTGAGTCCGGGAGAGGATGAGGCCACTTGGCTGCTCCCCGGGAAAATGGTCTTGACGGTCAAGATGCCCTTCGTTACGAATACAAACTCCAAGTTGAATGTGCAGATATCGTGGTAGCGGGCATAATTGAGCTTGATCGTTCCTCCGCCACCGGTGACAGGGCTGAAGATCTTGATGTTCTCAGGGAGTGAGACCTTGTCCGTGGTGGAGAGATCGCCGAAGAGATAGTTTTCTACTGACGTGTCGATGTATGTGGTGATTTGCGAGAGCAATTGATTGCTCAAATCGATGCTTCGGACGAACGAATGAGCCACAATGCCTTTTTCGCACAGGATATTCTCGGCCACATAGTCGGCCTCGAAGTCCTTACCGATTGTGTGCAAGTCTCCGTCAAATCCCTTGAAAACCAGTGTTGAAGGATTGAGAGCTCCAACGATTTCAATTGTGCCGGCAAATGGCTGTTTCGTGAGCATGTTGTAGGCTGTAGCATTGGCGAAGACGAGGTTGTCTCGGGAGAGCTCATTGTAGTCGCGGACTGCCGAATCGATGTTCTTCTGCGTCGAGCGAATGAACCTTTCATATCCCTGGTTGGCTATCAGGAACACAGGGATGCAGCCGATGAGGAAGAATACTCCCAACATCTTGTCCATCTTTGAACCGGTTTGCATACGGTAGCGATGGGGATTATTGACCTCAAGAGGGAAAACGCACTTTACGTTTGAAAGCGGATAGAAGAGCTTAACGCCGTGGACAGTCATCGTATCCAGAAAAGGATGAGAGGCATATCCAGCGACAAGGCAGATGTAGACATCTGGGCTGATCATGTGGACAGGGAAGAGCAGTGTTGCGAGCGTGACAATGAGCAAGGCTGAATGTGTAAGTGTTCGATGGCCGAATCGTCGTTCGAGTTTGTTAGAGACGAGAGGTATCAACCTCCCGGGGTAGCTCGCTGCTGTGTCCACGTCAGGCAGAACTGACGAGAGTGCAATGATGAATACATTGAAGGCATTCAATGCCACACCGGTTGTTGTGAGTAAGAGCAAATACAAGAACTCAGCAAATGTTATGTGAGTGGGGGTGGTCATGAGGAAGCATCAAGTTTCAAGTTCTGAGTTTTGAGTTTGCAGTTTCAAGTTTGAAGTTTGCGATATCTCAGATGTTTTGATTGATGTGAGTCTGTGCACGAAGAACCGGGACAAGATTGTAGTCAGACGGTTCAAATCGGATTCAGTAATGATGGATTCGCCGGACAACTCGTCCAGCGGAAGCTTCGTAGACCAGGCATCCAGAATCGTCTGGATTTCGGAGGAAGCAGGGGTCAAGCAGACGGTAGACATTGTCAGTACTCCCTATCTTCTGGCGATCGATACTCCAGGTTCAACAGGCGAAAAATATCTTCTTCGCTGGCGATTGGGACGATGCTGCCAGAGCTTGTCAACAATCCGCTTCCATCGGCTTTGAGATGCATCTGGAGCTCCAATGCTCTACGGGCAAGTTTGATGTTGTGACCCCGGCTTCCTGTGCGAATCAGCAGAAGTGTCCACCATGTTTGCTCGGTGGCTATGTATAGGTCGATAGGAACGGTATCGCCGTCGACGGTTTTGACAAAACGTTTGATCTTTGAGCCGTTTGATTCGAGCTCCAAATCCTGGCTGAGGCAAAGATGAGAGAGTTGCTTGTCGAGCTGATTCTCCCGAACCGGTTCGCCGAAGAGAGAATCATCATCCAATTGGAGCAGTCGCGGGATAACGAGGATATCGATGTCATTGACGCCTAGCTTGAGCCGGCGAAGTGAGCCTACGATTTGGATGCGCTCGCAGGAAGCCGAGATCTGGCTGATGAAGTCCTCGGCGATTTCTTGGGCAAAGGCATGGGGAAACATGATTGATCCCAAATGGTTAATTAGTGATTGGTTAATTGGTGAGTGGTGGGTTGGCGCTACGGAGCGTGATCGCTCGGAATGCGTCGGCGCATTAGGGCACCCAGTGTGTTTTCCTCTTCTGCGGTTAAGAGCTGGACCCAGGGGAGCGTGCCGTCACCGTTGCCATGGAGGCAGGTCCACATCCAACCGAAGGGATTTGTGATGCGGCTTTTCTCGCTGGAGCGCAACATCAGTCGAACTGCTCGCAACACCAGTTCGGCGTAATGAACGTTCTCGCCGAGCAGTTTGTAAGCGCTGAAACATGATTTTTCCTTGAGTTCCGGTTCTCCGCCGAAAAAGAGTTTGCGAAGCTCTGGTTCAGTGGGATTCCAATCGAATTTGTTCGTTCGGCCATCATTCCATGATGAAAGCTCAGAACGAAAGAGGCTGCTGTATTCATGAAATTGACCCTCTGAGAGTTCGATGAAACCCTGTTGACAAGATGTGGATATCCTATTGTTTCGTTTGGCGTCTTTAACAAACAAATCTTTTTCTGTTCTCTCCCTCTTCTTCTGTATCTGTTCTGCTTCTGTATCTAGTGGTACTTTTTCGGACTTTGTCCGGAGCATGTCCGGATGTTGTCCGGAGGTTGTTCGGATACTATCCGAACCTACGCCGGATTGACTCCGAAGAATGTTCGAACCTTGTTCGGAGTTTGTCCGAACACTGCCTGACCTTCTTTGTACCCGCCTTGTATAGTCATCGCCACGACGCTCGAATGCCGGACTGTATAACACACTGTATCTGGCCCACTTCTGGCGATCAAAGAGGCCGGCGCTGATGCAGGTCGAAATGATCGCGGTGAGTGTCTTTGATGTGGTGAAGAGATTTTTTGCCAAAGTTTTTACAGGAAGTCGCGGAATTTTGGAGAGGTTAACATTGCGATCAACCAGATCGTTGGATTCTTTGCGGGAATTTTCCAGAAGATTCGCGAAAGATTTGTCGGATTTTTTTGAGATCTGCATGATTTTCAGATGAAAAGTGTCAGAGTGTTGCCCGATTTCTTCCAATAATCCCCAGAAGATTCCCAATCCTTCGGGCCCGTGAGTAGCTCCAAGTATCTGGAGCCTGGGATCATGTCGTGCTGTGCAATCGTGGTGGAACCACTTCATAACGACCCCCCCATACCCCCCCTTGGGAGAAGGGGGGGATGCTGTGTGGGCTCTATTTCTTGAGCCGATAGTAGCATTGTTCGACCTTTTCGATGGCGTGATGTTTTTCCAGGAGATCGTATTGCTTGTTGTAGAGATCGGCGACCAGTGTGAGTGCGGCTTGGCGAAGACGGGAGCGCTTGAGGAATGGCGCGTCGACCGAAATGAGTTCGATCAGGTCGATTACCGACGCCGCTGTTTCGTCGCTCAGAGATTCGAGTCTAAAGTCTGGAGATTGAGCCTGTATCTTTCGCTTGGCTGAGGCGATGGCCTCGTCTGCCCTGGTGCCCATGACTTCCGACAGCTGCTGGCAAAATGATCTGAACGATTGTTCGAAGAGCCGGGTGAACTCAGAGATGGGCGGGCTCTGAGGCTCGGGTGCAGGTTTTTCAGAATGAGATCTTGTCGGCCTTCTTGTTGGTTTGGTCTCCCGCCTCTGTGGCTCAGATTCCCGCCCCTTAAGGGGCGGGCTAGGGCTCGTATTCTTCTGAGATACAGTTGAAGAATTGAGGATTTGTTTTATAAGGGCGCTGAATTCTTCGGCTTCGTGTTCATCTTCAGGCGAGAGAGCATCATCGATAAGAGAGTCGTGATCATCATTTGAAGAATGGACGAATACTTGAGCGGGCTCCGTTGCCTTTGGCTGATCCTCGCCGGGAACGGGTGCTTGACGGTCGGAAAGGGAAGGCCGGGTGGTAGATCGTTGTTGAATGAGATCCTTATTTCTCACGGTATCATAGATCATGATCCGGCCGCGCCTAAATGGAGGGCGGTAGTTCGTGATATCTTCAGGTGATGAGATATCGGTCAGATGAAGAGTAGGAAGTGGAGATGAGAAGTCATTGCATTCGATGATGCTCTTCTGGCAGCGTGTGGCCTCGAGCAGGCGACAAAGTGTTTTGTGTGAGAGTTTGTCGATTGGCACGATCAGGCATGGTTCATAGCGCAGCGTAAGACGGAAAAGCTCCATGAGTGCATCCTGCACTTCAAAAAGGTGTATGAATGGCTCGCCCTCTCTATTAGTAGCGCGGAATGTCGAGAGAGCTGTATCCGGAGCAATGTTGAAGCGAATGTCGGAACTCACCCGGACACATTCGGATATCTCCGGTCCACGATAGAAGATCAGATCGACAAACAGGGATGGATTTTGCGCTGAGTCCTGAGATTCTGAATTGTAGGAGATCATGACGTAGCCTTGAGAGTCCTTTGATTGCGAGCGAACAAGGAGCAATGGATCAAGATGCTTCCCTGGAACATTGGCGATGATTTGGCGGGCGGAGTTGAGCATCGTTTGGCTTTGATTTGAGAATCCCCCCTACCCCCCTTTAGTAAAGGGGGGATGTGGGCGTTTGAAGTCTGAGACGCGATTGTTGTGAATGTGCCTTCTGAATTGCCTCTTCGACGCTGAGGAGTTCCAACCTCGTTCTTGTAAGCGCATCAAACTCTATCTTTCCTTGCTGAAAGCGGAGCTCGTTGAACCGGAGCAGTTCTCGAACGAGCTTCTTCTCTGATTCCAGGGATGTGATTTCATAATGGAGCTCGCGCAGTTGCTCCTCGGCAATACATCGGGAACGAAGCTGTTTTGCAAGAAAGAGAGCTTCTTCGGTCTTGAGCCGATCGAGCTCAAGCTCTGCATTAGTTTGTTTGGCTGAGTTGAAGATTTCATTGAGTGACAGGCTCAGGGTTAGCCGATACGAGTCTTTGGGAAGGATGTAGGTTCCATATGTTGCCGGGTCGATGAAGATGATGTCACGGATTCCGAAGCTGGAGGAAACATGTACCTCGGGTATGAGACGCATCCAGAAGCTGGTTTGAACAAGAGTTTCCTCCGCGGAAGAGATGCGGTTTCTGATCAGTTGATGCTGGAGTGAATCAAGGTGTGGATCCTGACGTAGCGAATCGTCTGACTCGAATAGCGGGAATATCCTGGTGGGGGCCGTCTCCCCTTCCCCCACACCGCTTGAGACGGCCTGCCCACCTACGGCCACCAGACTTCGGTGGGTTTGCCCACGCAGGATATTCCCCGAGATGACGATGAGCATGACGAGCACAGTAATCGGAAGCAGCAGTGCTTGATTCGGGACATTGGGATTATTTGTGTTGTCCGTGCTCATCGAAGACTCGTTTAGCTTGCCGATGCAGGAGGGAGCACTGGCGGCCTGTTGCCGCATCCAGATGCGAGAAAACGTGTGCACGGTTCATGCTTCAGACAAGTCTTGCCGACGTTTTCGCTTATCATGCATTGAGGAGGAGGCGGCAGAGGAAATGGTATTTTGGGAGGCTTAATTGTTCCCACTCCAGATGCAAGAGAGCGATGAGTTGTCTCTGGCCTGCAGTTGAGGATAGGGGGACGGCCAATCGGTGTATTGAATCCCGACCCGAAGCTCGAAAACCCTGATGTTGATTCGCGGATGATAGTGCCGTCTGCCTGTCCAATTGTTCGGACCTGCTTCCAGGAGTAATCGGGATATTCAGTTCGAGTGACCGTGCTGCCATCAGCCTGGCCAAAGCTCCTTCGGAGTTGGATGAGGTTGCCGCTTCCGTCATCGATCTTCGATACAATGGCTCCGCCAGACGCATAGCGTGTCGTCACACGAACAGAGCCATCCTGCGGACTGACAACCTTTGTAATGACAGGAAGACGGAATGTATATGTCTCAAGCCTCCCGTTGCGAAGGACATAAGTTACAATCGTGTCCTTCTGACGGCCGAACAATTCTGTGACGTTCGTTTGCTGTGGGTTGTCGTTGAGGAAATCCGAGTGCGAGGCGTAGCGATTGGTCTCTGTGACGACATGTCCATTCTCTTTGCCGTAGGTCTTTCTGACTGTGATCAGCAACATTCCCTTGAGATATGCATAACGTTCCGTGACAACCGCGCCGTAGCCTCCAGCGACAATCTGGCCGTAGATGTAGACCGTGTCGGTGGCTGTTTTTGCGAGGGTCATCTTCTTGGAGAGTGAAGCCTCACTCAAGACAGAGCGACTGGATGCATTTGTGAAGCTTTCGGCCCAGTCGGCGATTGCCTGAATTTCATCAAGAGCCGAGACGAGATAGTCCTCACCGATGGCCTCAAACTGAAATTTTGTGAGGTCTTGGTTATCCGGTGCGGGTGGAACCTGGAGACGCAGCTCGCATGAGGCGAGCAGGAGGACTGTAAGGAAGATGGTTGCGAACGAAATGTTGCGATGAATGGGTGATGGGTGCATGGGAACCTCCTGTTTGACCCCCCCATGTCCCCCCCTTAGCAGGGGGGGATGGGGCTAGTAGTGGAAAACAAGAACTGTTGATTCAAAGCGTCGCTCCTGGATCTTGATCAAACCGATGTAGAGTCCGGGTGGAGCGAAGTACCCGTCATCGGTATCGCCGAGCCAGGTATGGGCATGTGAGCCCTTGGATTCGGCGGCATTGACTGCGAGGGTTTTCACGAGATACTCCTTTCCTGTTGAGTCACGTGATATCACGAAAGCGTTCAACGTCGTGGGGTCTTTAAGCGTGTAGCGGAGTTCGGTGTTTGATTTGAAGGAATCGAACGCGCTGGGTGAAAAACGAAAGCTGCTGACAAGCTCAGGATCATCGAGAGTCGAAGGAAGACTGCAGCTGCTGAGAAGTGCGACGATGATGACGGGGCAGAGGCGACTATGCATTTGGAATCGCTCCGTGTTTGAGTGTGGTTCCAATGGACAGAACCTTGCTTATGAGCGGTTCTCTGATCTCCTGATGCTGCTGCAGACTCAGAAACGTGTGGTAGAGAGCTTTGGGTGAGCAGTCGAGCTGGAGAGCCTGACTGAGATCATTCAGCGAATGTCGGATGCTCCAGTAGTCAAGGGGCTTCTTTCCGAGCGCATCAAGAAAGATCACATCGGAGTTGGATTTTCTGGACTGGAGGTATGAGCGGAGCTTCCGCAGGACCTGTGCATGAAGCCGCAGGGTGGACAATGTGCTTATGATGAGCGAAACGGATTTGTCGTTTGCTTCAAGCGTAGAGAGCTTGAGTGCGCAGACTTGATTTTGCCGAACACCATAGAAGATCATGAGGAAGAGGATGAGATCATCTCTTTGATGTCGGACGGTTTCACCTTGCTCTGTGGACGCCTGACGCCGATGGAGATAGTGGAAGATCGAGACGATCTGATCTGTTGAAAGGACATCGGAATGGGCCGGAGTCACACGGAGTGCATAAGCAGGATTGTTCTTCATAGCGCCTTGGTGGACGAGGAAGAGGAAGAAGTTCTTCAACGCGTAGGACGTACGTCTGACGGAGGAGTATGATGAGCCGGCACGTGCGAGATTAGACAGGTACTCCTCGATGTCCTTTGTCTGCATGGCAACAATGGAATCCAGATCTGAGGAGCAGCGGCCTGAAGGCCGCTGCAAAGGCCCCGAGTGTTGCAGGAATCCTTTGACATCAGATGAATAGGCTCGTATGGTTTCCTCGGACATTTTGTTCTTCCTGAGATGCTCGATGAATTTGGCTACTGTAGCATCATTGGGTTGCTCTTTTGAGCCCATGAGTGATTGACTTAGAAAAAAATTTCTCCTGAGGGGGTTCGTTTCAGCGATTGTGCCGAATTTGTTCAGATAACGCGATTCTGAAACTGCGTGATATCAGATAACTGAGATTGAAAATCATCGTTATCGCGTCCAAGGTTGCCGTTCGTATTTCGCACCGAATGGTTCTCAGCGAACCCGGGGGCCCCGCCACTCATGGAGAGTGGCGGGACGCTCCTTCCGACTGGAGTTAGCTTCACTGTGTTTGCTAACTCCAGTCGGAACGGTGCCAATTAAGAGGTCCGAGTGGGGGAAAACAAGTCGGCAGAATGCCGACTATTTTGGGGAACCATTTGGGCGAGGAGAGAACGGGAGAGGTGAGACGTGAGTGTTTTCGTCGAGCTCAGGAGGTGAGACGTAAGACGGGAGATGAGAAGGCGATGGATCGAGCCGTGGTGGTGAGGCCGAACAGATTGCCGATGGTTCGAGGCTGCTCACCACAAGCTTGCGATTGTCGATCGAGGATTGGGAGGAAGACAGGGGGAGAGCAAACTTCGGAACACAGAAAACAGGATGAAACCAAAAGACGAATATCAAAGCGCAAAGTGCAGGCTTCAGCGCGCTCTTCGATCGAGGTGCCGAATGGCAGGAATGTATCGTAAATACTGCGGTTCGTCACATTCGGGAAAATGATTATCGACGTGCTCTTGGGCTTTTGTCGATGTAACTCTGTAACTTTTTGCCTCCTCATGGTTCTTTATGTTGAAGGGGTATCGCGTAAGCATTGCACCGGAGGTTATCATCAAGTCGCTCTCAGACCAGCAGCTCGTTGAACAGGCCAAGTTGGGTAACAGTCAGGCGTATGGGGAAATCTATACTCGACATAGGCATACAGTTTTCGACTATTCTCTCAGACTTGTCAAGGAAGACGAAGCAGCGAAAGACATCGTTCATGAAACATTTCTACGTATGCACTCCAGTCTTGACGGTATGCGGAATGGGGTGGTGCTCCGTGTCTGGCTGCTGAGCATTGCCCGAAATATTGCATTCAATTTTCTACGAAAGAACAAGTTGGTCCAACCTCTGATCGAAGAGTTGGAGTCGGACGACGAATCACCGTTCGAAATCATGGTCCGGGACGAACGAGAACGGACTGTAAGATCCTTGATTGCCTCCTTGAGTCCGGGGTTGCGAGAGCTAATCGTCTTGAGAGAATATGAAGAACTGTCGTATCGAGAAATCGCAGCGGTGACTGGGCTTTCAGAAGACAATGTTAAAGTCAGGATTTATCGTGCGAGGAAGGCAATCGCATCAGAATTGATCAAAGATATGAAGGAAGGATTGCTATGAAGACCTGTAGTGAATACGAATTGGCCATAAGTTGCTACGTCGATGGGGAGTTGGATTCAGCAGACGCTTCGGGTCTTTTTCGCCATCTCGGCGATTGCGAGAGTTGTCGCTTGTTCCTGGATACTTCCATACACATCCGCATGGAGACTGCGAAAGAGAAGTTGAGGGATTCAGCACAAGAACATTCCCGCCATAAGGCCAATGAGCCGCACGGTGCAGCGATCGTCGATCATCACTCCATGGCAAGACTTCTCCGCAAAAGAATATCTTTGCCAATTCCGATTGCTGCCGTCATTGCTCTCGCACTTATTGTGGCTAGCGTCTCTATAACCTACGATTGGCGCGGATCGACTTCTGCCGGCGTGAAGAGACCAACTTTGACTGAACAAGTGGCCACACTCCCCGTAGTGAGTATTCCCTAACGATAGGAGAATTCAATATGACATCGATCATATCCTTGATTTTGCTGCTTGCCATCGCGGCGCCCGCGTATTCTCTCGATAATCACAGCAGAGCCATCTTACCTACGGCCGATTCTCTGCTAACTCATATGGTCGTCATTATCAGAGACGCACGAAGTAATCAGATTCTCAGCGACGCACGAATCGATATCGAACGACGAAAAGAGGGGGAACCCAACAAAGTTGACGCTCATCTCTCGTCGTGGGGAGAGGCGATAGAAGGGGTCACGCTTGGCAGAGGAGTCTATCGAATGAAAATTGTTTCGGACGGATATGTTTCGCAGATCATAGAGGATATCCGTGTTGATCAAGGTGGTGATGTTTGCGGCGTATGGTCGTGTGGCACTGCTCAAGAAAAGGGTCTTGTGGGTCGAACAATTATCATGGGAATCTTCCTTGAGCCAAGATCAAATAAAAGCGTGTCTGAGGTCACTCGGACGTTCCCGGTGGACACGACGTACTATTCTCAACCGGAAATAGCACCCAGCCCTCGAGGAGGCATGGAAGCACTCAAGAAGAACATTGATCTTTCATCTCTTCATCTGAAGTTCGAGGATTATCAAAATCGGAGGAAAGCTCCCCTAATGGCGCAGGTCCTTATTGATGCCAAGGGGGTGGTGCAAAAGGTCGAGGTGCCCAGCAAGATGCAAAAGGAAGTTGCCGACGCCATCTCTAAAGGAATCTATTCTACAAGATTCACGCCCGCCTTTATGCTCGGCAAAGCAGTGCGCTCGAAAGTAAACATTCCTTTTGAGATTGCAGGTAAATTCGAAGCTGCCACGCCAACATCGGAATCCAACCACTACGATGTGGCCTGCAAGAACCTCAGGATTGTGCCCTCGAAGCCACGTGTAGGTGAACGTCTGTGGGTTCGCTTCGATGTGGTCAATGTTGGATCCAATGACATACCCGGGAGAATCATTGATGTCGCATTTTACTTTGATGGAGAGAAAGTCATTTGGAGCGGTGGATATCCGTCGGACCTGAAAGCCGGCGCTTCCTCAACCCATTCAGTCGCTGAACAGTACATGGAACCCCTGACAACTGCGGGCCCGCACAAATACAAATTGGTCGTTGCATTGAAGGGGAATGCCATCGACGTGGATCCGACGAACAACTTGATAGAGGGCGTAATCAATGTAGAATAGTATTCTATCGATACAAGATTAGCTGAATCCTACACAGTTCTGAGAGGCCACGCATTTACAGCTTGATGCTTGTAGGTGCGTGGCACTCTTTATTGACCTGATCCGAGACCCCAACTTGCCTTTGTCCGTTGCCCTCGCTACTTTGCATCACCCTCTCGCACCGTATCATCCTTCCACGATCACGTGGAGTGACTATGCCTGTGTTTCTTCATCGGATTCCAATTTTCTCATTTCTGAGCCAAATCAAAAATACCGAGTTTTAGGTATTGCGCATTTCTATGTGACGGAATAAGTTTTGTACGGCGCCGCACATCCATAGGAGTGGAAAAAAATACTACTTCGTCCATGACAGAACGGGAAAAACGCGATTCGTTTTTGCCATAGTTAGGCGTAACGCCGCTGGCTGTCAAATATCGGCAGCCCCAATTATTATTAATTCAATATGATCCACTCTGATATCTTAAATAGTGATCGTTGGGCCAGGTTCTCCCTTCTCTTTGCAGTTTGCTTCTTCCTGATCGGGGCGTGTTTGAATTATGTCGCGCCATACTTGCCGCGACAAGCTCTTCTTACGAGAATCGTTCCTGGGTTACTGTGGTCATCCGCTTATCTGCCTTTGATTATTCTTCCTTGGAAAGCGCAGTGGAACGTCGAAGATATCGGGTTCGCGTTCAATTGGAAGGCCGGACTCGTTACAATTGTCATTGCGCTAATTCTTGTTCTCGCCGGCTCATCGCGTGAACTCCTATGGTCAAATGCAGCGATGGAAGCATTCGCCCGCACCGCGGAGGAAGTGTTCTTCCGAGGATTCTTGTTTACTCTTATCTTTAGGCTCACAACAAGCAAGCCTCGACCTTGGATGTGGGCGATTGTTGGCTCTTCCCTTGCATTCACTCTCGTTCATACACAGACGTTCCAGGCAGGTGGAGTCATCAGTCAAGGGTTCTTCCCGGTTCTTTCTCGATTGATCAATCTATTTGTATTTGCTGCCGTCCTTGGTGTTATTCGCTGGCGTACTCAGTCTGTCCTGCCAGCCGCAATAACACACGCGACATTCAATGGCGGTTTGCAGACTATTCCATTCGTTTTGGTACTTTACGTCATTGGTTGGATTTGGATTAAAGCTTGGCAATGGAAAGATAGGGACAAACTCCCGGAAGGTGATGGGGCTGCCTAACTGATGTTTCGAAGTTCACACAGCGGCGCCACGCCTAACAAACGACAAACCGCCGCTCGCGGGCCAATGGAGGCAGGCTAATATCATTTCGAAGTTTTTACAACGCGAGTTTTGGCTTGTTCACTCGCTCAATGGTTTTTGGTGTCAGTTGTAGGCCAAGTCGGAGCTCATAGATTTCAGTGTCACCAAAAACTACTGCCCGCCCGAACGGCCGGTCTAGCGTAAACGACGTTCGGTCGGGCGGGCGGATTGCCTAAACGTTATGTGAAAATTGTTTTGCGGCTCCAACATGTCCCGTAGATCCATTGATCTATTCTTGAGATCCTCATGCCATCTTCATTCTACCATACAGTGATTGTGCTGCTCGGACTGTTTCTTGCGCTCCTCCCTGTTGGGTGTTCGAACAAGCAAGCTCACAACTCAGTATCT